>OGMA01000145.1_pt1 | contig 36277 bp, 25 predicted proteins | sample 1573021 | NCBI WGS metagenome assembly OGMA01 (sample SAMEA2581905, study PRJEB24529) | metagenome | biome: Human gut stool | place: China | collected 2011 | reverse complement strand
TTTAAATTTATAAATTTAAAGTTTTTCTATTATGAACAAAAAATTTTTAAGTGCAGTCCTGTTCGGAGTTTTGATGGCTTCATCTACAGGAACGTTCGTGTCTTGTAAAGACTATGATGATGACATCAAGGATTTACAAGAAGAACTGAATAAAAAGGCTTCACTTGAGGAAATGACTCAAAAACTTTCCACAATGGAAACTGCTGTGGCTGATGCAAAAAAAATAGCAGAGGAAGCAAAAGCTAAAGCAGAAGAAGCTTTGAAAAAAGCCGAAGAAGGAGGCAGTGGTAGCGGTGAGGTTACTTCGACAGACCTTGAGAACTTGAAGAAAGAACTTCAAGCACAAATTAGCAAACTTGCTTCTTTAGAAAGTGTAGACAAAAAAATCGCAGCTTTGAAAGAAGAGTTGACAAGTGACTTCATTACTTCAGAAAGCTTGCAGGCTTTAAACGAGAAGGTAGATAAATTGAGTGCCGAAGTCATGCAGATTATAGGTCATCGTTTGACTAGTCTTGCTTTAATTCCAACAGAACATATCAATGGTATTGCCGCTATTACTTTGACTACTCTACAGTATACTCCTCAGAGATATAAGGCAATGGAGGAACATGAATCGAACCCCGGTAATCATACTAATCGTCCTGTTTTAGACCATGAACCTGTTGGTGAAGCACGCTATATTTCTACAGAAAAGAATGAAGCTTATTTCCATGTAAGCCCAAGCATGGGAGTGCGTACCGAAGATATTGAGCTGCCATCATTTGATTGTATCACATCAAAAAACACACAAAGATCTGCTGATGTAACATCAAACAGCCCGATTGTACCGACAAGCAAGGAAATTAAGGATGGAGTATTGACTGTTACATTCAAAAAAAGTGAAGATTTCCTAGGCAAACAGATTACTACAGACAAGGTAGGCGACACAGAAACATTCTATATGGCATCTTTGAAAGTTCCTGTTACTGAAGCTAATTACACAGAAACAGAGAAAGCTGACAAAGAAGCAGGAAAAATTGAGGGAGTATATGTAAATTCTGAATATTCTCGTATAGAGGAAATTGTGGCTATCCCTTATTTGGCTAACTCTAAGACTGATTTTGCAAAACCGATTGAGGGCGAATTTGCAGATGAGATTCAAAAAGATGCAGACAACAAAGATATTTATGTTCATTATCATGATTCTATTTGTCTGTATGGCTCAACCAATAATCAGTTGGTGGATGTTGAGCAGGCATATAATGAACCGCTTGACTTAAATAAATTGGTTACCGTTTGTACTACTACTGAAGCTAACAAACATGCAGAACACAGAGAACTGGAAAATTATGCAGATTATGGATTAGAATTCCGTTTTGCTCTTGCTCAGGCTGAATATCTACAGGGTGACCGCAAGACTGACGAACAGGCATTTGCTAAAATATTAAAAGGCAATATGCTGAAATCGGAAGTTTATGATGTGGATTTGGCAGATAACGAGTTCTCAAGAGCTTCTATCGGTCGCGAACCCATTGTACGTGCATCATTAATCGATACAAAGAATGGTAATGCACTGATTGCACAACGTTACATTAAAGTGCGTTGGATTGACAAAGCTGAAGAACAGACATTAAAACCGTTCAATTTCACTGAAGACATTATCAGTTGCAAGGATATGTTCCAGCAATTGTTCTCTCAGGATATGAATGAAGCTATCTACCATCAAGTTCAATTCAATGGTGGACAAAGTATGAGTAAGACTGAGTTCCACAATGTATTCAAGACTTTAAGAGTGAAGAGTCTGATGAAAGATGGTCAAGCAATGGATTTAAGTAAATTGACTGTTTCTACAGATGCTGCTGCCGATTGGAATGAAGGTAGCAAACAACAAGAAAAGGATGGAGCAGAAGCATTGAAGAATGACGTAGATTTGTTGTTCGGTTTCTTGGAAGACGCACAAGACAATACTTCATACAATCTGGTATGGGCTATGAACCCTGCAACTGTAGGTGCCCTTAAGGATAATGGAAATGGTAACTACTCTTCTACATTTGATATCGAAATTGAATATGTAGATGCTGTAGGTACTGTAGGTAATATCACTCAGCACTTTACTCAGGAAATAGTTGCTCCGAAACAAGAATTTGCTTACCAAGGAACATACTGGAAAAATGGTACAGGTGAAGGTATATTCAACGTAAATCCGCTTGTATTCACAACTAATAACAATGGTTGGAATAATGGAGCAGGAGTTACACCTGATCATGAACATGAGTATAATGGAACTGCTTGTGAATTGAAAGCTTATAGCCATATTTCCGCAGACCTTGTTAACGGATATATCTACCAATCTACAAGTGCTAAACCTGAAAATTTGGCTCAGTTTATTAAGAATATCCGTTCTTGTGCCGATGTAAGATTTGTATTTGATGAGGCTCGTTTCAATAACTATGATTATTTGGCAGGATATCATGTAAGCCAAGATGGTATTTCATTATGGAAGGGTACTGCACCTGCTACATGGAATAACTTCGAATACGTTCAGGCAGATAAGGAAACTTTAGCTGCAACTATCGAAAACAAGATGGGTGCTGAAGAGGTGTCAAATACTCAATACTTGCCATGGGACTTCAATGAAATACTGGGTTCTGGAACGGATGAATGCGAAAGCCACGTTCGTTTACACGAATTAGACAAACTGAATGGTACACCTGCTGCTCAGGCATTGGTTGGTAAATCTGTTCCTGTAAACTTGGTTGTTGAATACAATGAGTTTAATGTAATTCCTGTTCAGAAATTTGAAGTATTCTTCATTGATCCTTTAACTATTGACGGTAGCATTAACGGTAACTTTGTTGATGCAGAAATCGATGGTAGCTTCTTGAATGTAGCAAACGGATTCAACTTTACAGACTGGAATGGAAATAAAGTTGCAGCTCAAGACCTTACGGAAGTTAAGGACGGTGAATATGCACATGAATTGTATGACTTCTACGGTGTTCACAATGTTAAGTTCTTAACAGATAAAGTAACTACCAGCTTATCATATGATCCAGCAACTAACACTTACAAACATACTGAAGGTGTGAAAGACGGTAAGTTACCAACCAAGGCATCACTGAAACAGATGGAAGCTACTGAAAATGGTGGTGTGGTTGATAAAGCAAATGCTCAAGAAGTAGCTTCAGATCCTACCCACTTGGCATACTTCAACAATGAAGGTACTCCGGTTAATGTTGATTATAAGATGTATATCTCTGTTGAAGTTGCTCATAAATGGGGTGTCTTGAAGAAAGAAGCTCTCGAAGTGAATGTTCACAAGGCAACCGGTACTCCCAATAACTAATATTTAGGACTATAATATGAAAAGGACGCTTTTTAAAAGGAGCGTCCTTTTTTTTACGAAATCAAAATAAAAATAAACATGAAGTTATTTACTTATACGCTGATTCTTCTTTACTTTTATATATTTTCCTCATGCAAAGGAGATAGCAGTAATTCTGCTCCCTTTGATGGTGTGTTTGTTACGGAATCAGGGATAAAATTTGAGTTAAAAGAAGATTCAACCACACTTATCCTATTTGACGATACCTTAAATTATGAAGGTGTATGGTCTATACATCATACTAATGAGTCAGAGTATGCCAATATAGAATTTGCCGGCAAACCGGACTATTATTATTTAAAAGATAAGAAAATCTATCGTAGCAAGAGAGAGATGGAAAGTGACTGGATGGGAACAAAAATACAATATCTCAATTGATATTTATAACATTGATGCTATTAAGAAACTTTATTTTATATCATAAATATAGAAGGGCGGTCTTCAATTGAGAAAACTACCCTTCTTTTCACCAAAATATTATAAAAGCGGCTCTCTTATTCCGCAATCATAATCACTACACGGTTCCAGTCATTTGTTGTGAAAGGCTGCACCTCGGAACCCTTGCTGTCCACATTCAGTCGGTCTGCACTGATGCCGTACCTGTTAATCAGTTCGTCGGCCACCATGCGTGCACGTTTTTTGGCAAGCTCGGCATTGACCTTTGCACTTCCCGTTCCCTTGTCGGCGTAACCGGTGATGGTCGCCTTTGATCGGGGATACTGCTTCATATAGTCCGCAATGGCCAGGATGTTGACCTGCTGGTCCTCGGCGATGTCCGTCTTTGCCAGCCCGAAGGAAACGTGGCTTTTGATGCCCGGCACGCTCTTTTCCACCTCGGGACACGGAACCGGTTCGGGACACTTATGGCTGTCGATTGCGCCCTGCAGCTCGTTGATCTTGTCATTGAGCGACTTCACGTATGACTCGCTGTAACGTTCGTTCCTGTACGCCACCGGCTTGCAGTCGGGACATTTCAGGTTGAATCCCGTACCGAACTTGTAGGTGATGCCCACCAGCACGTTGTAATAGGAATCGAAGCTGTGGTCGTCCCGGCGGTTCCAGCGGTCGGAAACACCGTTTGCCAGGGCTTCAACATTGAAATCGAAGGCTTTGTTCAGGCGGAAGCTTGCCTGAAGACCCAGTCTTGCCATGAAGCTGCTCGCCCCCTCGTCAAAGGTCCGGTTGTAACCGACCCCCGCGATAAGGCGTGCATTGAAGAAACGTTCGGGGTTGCTTCCGCAGAACAGGCTGCTCATGTTGAACAGGCCGTCTACGGTGGCCGCACCGTAGTAGAACCCCTCGGCGGGCCTGCTGCCGCTTCCGGCCCTTCCCCTCCAGCCGCTGACAGCCAAACGGGCACCCACATAAGGATTGAAGTACTTGCCGACAGCAATCTGTCCTGCCGGAGAAATCAGTTTGCCGATACCCGTGCCGTCCAGCGAATAGGAGGCACCAAGCTGGCCCTGGAGGAACCAGTTGTCATCCGTACTCTGAGCGTTGGCGCTCATACCGGCACCCGCCAGTAATAAAGCTGCAATAATCACCTTTACTTTCATAGTCACTACTGTTTTAATTGGTTATTTGTTTCATCCAGCCGCTTGCGGAACCATTCACCCGCCCGCTCTGCGATATGTGCTTTCTGTTCGGGGGACAGACGCGAGCCGTAGCTGCGGAAGATATAGACTCCCACTTCGTTGTCCTTGTTCTGGAAAATGGAGGATTCCAGCAAAACGGAGAAATCCTTTTTGATTTTCCCGTGGCTTTCCCCTTTCCCGGCCATCTCGTCACCGAACCGGTCGACAGCCAGCAGGAAGTCCTGCAGCCTGTCGTTCAAATCCGTCCCCGAGGTGAGGACCAGCTCTCCCAGGACCACTTTTACAACTCCCTTTTCAGTCACCACGGGAAGCGTAACGGGGAACAGGTCATCGGAGGAGGCCTTCAGCACCAATAGGGATACTTCAGGTGAGGTTTCCCCCAAGGTAAAGCGGAAAGTGCCGTTCTTCACGATGGTACTGTCATACGTTTCCGGAGTCAGTGCGTGGCGCAGGTAAACCTGCTTCCCCTCGTAGTTTTTGTCCTTTACCGTCCCTTCTATGGTGCATCCTTTGGGAACAGAAGTACACGCACATACTGTCAGAACGAGCATCAGCAGGGCACCTGCCTGTGGCAGAAAACATGTTCTTTTTCTCATCTTTCTCATTTGAAAAAAGCCGTCCGGCTAAATCGCTTTAGCGGAACGGCCTTTTGTTATTTACTACGTAAACGGGTTACGTCAGAATCTGATACCGAGCTTCAGCACCGGCATATCAAAAATCTTGATATTATGGTGTGAGGCGTTGTACTTGTCAAAACCTTTGGGACACAGCTGGATGACATCGTAACGGTAGGCCAGGGGTTGGAACTGGAATCCCAGCACCAGGCCCGGGGCCAGGCTGTATTCGATACCGGCTACGCCGGCAGCCTTGATGCCGAACATCTGACCGGCACGGCTGCCACTGCCATAAAGCTGGACAGGATCTTCCTCACCGCTGTCGGGGTCGGTTGTTGTTTCACCTGTATAAGGTTCTGTTGTCTCAATACGTGCCATCTGGAAACCCAAAGAGCTGCCCAGATAGGGATGGATACGTGGATTGTTCACCTTGAAATAACGGTTGGAACCGACTGAAACATACCAGTTGTTCGTTGCCTGCGCATTAATATATTTCTGTGCAGGAATAACCATATCGGGTACGCTGCCGTCTCCTTCCACATAGTCCTTCTTGGGGGTAAGGTTGATATTCATTGCGAACTGGAAATTGATATCCCAGCAGTCGGAAATGAAATATTTACCTTCAACACCCAGAATATTGGTCAGACTATTGTTATTCAGACCGTCAATGTTCAGATATCTGTTCAGGTCGCCCGAATTGGCACCGCCGCCGTTGGGAAGTCCGACTTCTCCTCCGGTATGCGTGTTTTTGGGAAGCAGGTAGGAGGTATTTTCATTGTAGAAATTGTTACCTCCGCCCAACAGGACAGACACTTGCCACTGGCCTTTCTTGGGAGCAAACAACACGCCATCACTCTCACTGCCCACAGTCTGCGCCAGTAAAGGCGCAGAGAGGATAGTGAGCATCAGTAATGTGCATAGTTTCTTGATCATCGTATAATTACGTTTTACTTAATTATTCTGCGGAAGCTTTGCTATAAAGAGCTTTCATCATTTCTTCCAGTTTACCGTTCCAGTAATTGAATACTTCAACCTTGTTTTCGTATGCAGCTTTAGCACGTTCCAATTCAGCTTGTGCCCATTCGATTACATATTGTTCTTTCAAATTGCCGGCATTAAAGAGCTCAAGCATCTTTTCAGCTTTTAGAACAGCTTCTGAAGCATCTTCTACATCTTTATTCAATCCTGTAGACTCTGTTGCACCATCAACACCCTTCTTATCACCGATTTCTTGTTTTAAGCTCTTGATGATAGCTTCATATTCTTTTAATTCATCACCATCAATAGCATCGATAACCAGTTGAATGTCATCTTTCATAGCTTTAGTTGCATCAATCTTCAATTCATTAATTGGATTAGCAACTTTTTCTGTTACGACATTTTGTGCTGTTGATACGGCGTCAATATCTTCTTGATATTTAGCAACATAAGCATTCTTAGCTGCAGATAAAGAAGACTTCCATTTAGTTAACTGAGCAATTGCTTTGTCAAATTGTTCAGCCTTCTCTACATTTTCTGTTGCTGTATTATACTCATCGACTTTTGCTAAGTATAAGCCTTGAGTGCCACATTCACTTTCAAAGTTTTCGATCTTTTTAATTTCATCGTCCTTCGGTTGTACAAGAACACCACGGTCTTCCGTTCCATCATTATATATACCTGCTTTACCAAATGCAATTGTTGCTGCCTTTAATAAATTGGCTTTCAAGTCTACTTCTGTATAGTTGGTCGGAAGAAGAGCAGTTACAGCGTTAGAATCCAAATATTCTTTTAATGTCTTACCATCTTTAATTGCTTTTGGCATTTCAGGAAGTTCTTTCTGACCATTAGCTGTCATTACGGCTCTGAAAGAAAGATATTTCTTATACACATTTTGGATTTGTTCATCTGATGTATATCCTTCATCTCCGTTCTTTACTGCCTCCAACAAAATTTGAATAGCTCCACGGGCTTCATCATATTCTTGCCTTGAATAAGATGTACCTGAATTATAAGCAGTGACGGCATCATTCCAAACCTTAATATCTGCATCAGCAACTTTCTTCTGATCATCCATGACTTTCTTTGCAGCCGCCTGAACTTCTTTAGCATAAGCTACTTCATTTGCATTGATAGCAGCTTTTGCATCATTCACGGTTTTTATTGCCTTATTAATATCATCAACAGCAGCTTTGTATACGCTTCCATTTCCATCTGCAAAGCCATAGGTGTTATCCATTAAAGTTGCATATGCTGTAGCATCACTAAGTTCATCTGATTTATCATTACCGTTTGTTTTTGTCAAAGCAAGAACATTCTGTGTTGATTCAAAGTTAGCAGTAAATACTCCGCCTGTGTATGTGATAAATCCTTGATTATCGGCACTTAAATCCCCCTTAATAGCTTCTGATACAGTAAATGTAGAATCGGCTGTTCCTGCAGCACTTTTTTTATTCTGAATAATATTATTCATTGCAGTAACCGCATCCTGCAAATCCTTTATAGCACCATTTGTATTTTCAGCTATAATTTTTGCTTTTGCTGTTTCTTTATCAGCTAATACAGCATTTAATGAATCAATTTTTGCATTATATTTAGCTTTTAAAGCTAGCCATGCATTATATGCATCATCTGATTCTAAAGCAGCAAGAGCCTCTTTCTTGATAGCAAGTTTGTTTGTTGCTTTATCCAATTCGGTCTGAGCATTAAGAAGATCTTCTTTCAGAGTTGCTTCATTGATATAGTTTTCAGGAGCAGTTACTTTATCTTTGTAAGCATCGTAAGCATCTTCCAATTCAGCCTTAGCTGTTTCCATTGCAGTCTTTGCTAAACCTAATTGCTTTTCAACAGCTTCCAATTGCTTCAATTCTGCTTCACTCAAATATGTTTTAGAAAGCTCCAATGCTTTCATCGCGTCTTCATAAGCTTTTTGAGCTACAGCCAATGTTTCTTTTTCCTTTAACAGCTCAGCTTCCCACTTTAACTTATTCTGTTCTAACTTAGCTTGAATTTCAGCGATAGCAGCTTCTGTTTTAGCTGTTTCTTCTTGAAGCTCCAGCTCTTTCAATTGGTTAGCCAATTTAATGCCTTCATTGGTTAATTTTTCTTTTTCAACTTCAGCCAACTTAAGCTGAGTTTCTGCATCTCTGTAGGCAGCATTCGCTGTTTCTACAGCAGCTTTGGCTTTCAACAGTTCAGCCTTGGCACCGCGAAGATTTTCGATACCTGCGGGTTCATCGTTGTCGATACATCCCGTGAAAGTCACTGAAGAGCCGGCCATAAGAGCTCCGAACAGGACTACACTTAAAAATTTTTTGTTCATAATAGAAAAACTTTAAATTTATAAATTTAAAAACTTGATTTGTTTTTTGTTTATTATTATAAAGGACTTAATCGTATTCAGAGAGAAACGGGAGTGTATTCCCGGGATACCGTGAAGGAACCACACCGACTTCTCTGATAAAGGCGGAATAGAAGACACTTCTGGATGTAAATCCGCAAAGCTTTATCAATTCATCAGCCGTGCGCTTTTCCTTTCGTAGAAGGAGTTTGGCATACTCCACCCGACATCTGTTCACCAATGTCTTAAAGTTGCATTTAAAGTAATGATTGACGACATTCGACAGGTAGGTAGTATTCGTGCCGATTGCAACAAGAGGATATTACGTTGATTATCAATGGTATTTGAGAAGGAGAGGCAATTCGGGATTTATCCCTTATTTTGTATAGATTCCATATAAGCATTGGAGGTATTCCACAATTTTATCAAACGAAATAATATTAACAGGCAAGGGAAGAAATGGGATGTTATCAGAGTAAAACGAAAGAGGCATACAATCCTCACACTAATGTTATACTGTCAAATAAAAAAATGTTTTTCGTTGTTATCATGTTTCCGTAAAAGAGGGAAATAAATCCCATAAATAAAATGTCCCTCCTTCTTGTCCGGTTCCCCTTAAAAGATTATCTTTGCTAAAAATAAAGCGGCATGGGAAAATTTATCAATCCGTTTACGGACGTGGGCTTCAAGAAGATATTCGGTCAGGAGGTCAGCAAGGATTTGCTCATAGACTTCCTGAACGACCTGCTGGTGGGTGAGAGGTTCATAAAGGACATCACTTTTCTGGATAAAGAATTGTTGCCCGAATACATGGGTGACCGGGGTGTTATTTATGACATCTATTGCACCACGGAGGCAGGGGAGCATATCATTGTGGAGATGCAGAACCGGCAGCAGACGAACTTTAAGGAGCGTGCGTTGTTCTATCTTTCGCATACCATTACGCGTCAGGGTGAGAAGGGAGCCCGCTGGGAGTTTGACCTGAAGGCCGTTTACGGTGTCTTCTTCATGAACTTCCGTCTGGAGGACACTCCCCACAAGCTCCGCACGGACATTGTCCTTTCGGACCGTGATACGCACGAAGTGTTTTCGGACAAGCTGCGATTTATTTTTATCGAGCTTCCTTCTTTCAACAAGGAGGAAGAGGAATGCGAGACGGATTTTGAACGTTGGATATATATACTCAAGAATATGGAAACGCTGAACAGACTTCCTTTCAAAGCGCGCAAAGCCGTCTTTGAAAAACTGGAGAAGATTGTGGATATCGCTTCCCTGAGTAAAGAGGAGCGTATGAAGTATGATGAGAGCATCAAAGTATACAGGGATAATCTGGCAACGATTTCTTTTGCTAAAAATCAGGGGAAAGAGGAAGGGTTGAAGGAAGGAATCGAAAAAGGAAGAAAAGAAGGCATTCTTTCCGTAGCCCGCAATTTAAGGTCCGGTGGAATGTCCGTTGAAGCCATTGTTGCTGCAACCGGATTAAGCATCGAAGAAATAGAACAGTTAGACTGACCGGATATATCCTTTTATTTAACATAACAAGGCGGAAGAGAAGCATGAAGCTTTCTTCCGCCTTGTTTTATTTCCCGCCATAAAATCAAGTCTTTGTCAAGATTGCTTCTGCCATAATCTATAACCAAGATTATGAATGCTTATATGGAATCTATACAAAATAAGGGATAAATCCCGAATTGCCTCTCCTTCTCAAATACCATTGATAATCAACGTAATATCCTCTTATTGCAACCGGCACGAATACTACCTACCTGTCGAATGTCGTCAATCATTACTTTAAATGCAACTTTAAACACTTACTGAATAAATACCGCATCCTTCACGCCAAGCACCTGATAGACAACAACGAGTGCGCTATCACCGAGCTTGACAAGCGTTGCGGGTTCACTTCCAGAAGTGTGTTCTATGATGCATTCGGTAAAATAATGGGAATTCCACCGGCACATTACCGGAAGCGGAGGGAAAAAGCTGCGGAAACCTGTTCCGGCCTCTCCGGGACAATGGAAAACTCATTGGGAAAGAATGAAATACGTCAACAGCAGGTCATATAAATCAATGAAACCAAGTCCTTTAAAAACGATAAACAAATTGAGTTTTTAAATTTATAAATTTAAAGTTTTTCTATTATGAACAAAAAATTTTTAAGTGCAATCCTGTTCGGAGCCTTGATGGTATCCTCTACAGGAACGTTTGTGTCTTGTAAAGACTATGACGATGACATCGACAACATCAACAAGGAGTTGACCGATATCAAGTCAAAGCTTTCAGACCTTGAATCGAAAGTCACCACCGGTGGCGCTTATGTAACCAAGATTGAATCTGTAGAGGGCGGTTTGAAAGTATCTGTCAGCGACGGTACTTCTTACAACCTGACTATTGCCGGCACACCTGCAGGCAGCACGGTTGTCATCGACAAGACAACAGGTGAAATCAGCATCGACGGTACTCCTACAGGTTTCTTTGCCACTACAGGCACTACTCCCCAGGGCGAAAGCACTGCTCCTTATGTAAAGGACGGCTTCTGGTATTTCTATGATGATGCAACCAAGGCATTCGTGAAGTCTGAATATAAGGCGTCAGGTAACGCGTGGGCTGTACAGAAAGGTGATTCGGTGGTTCTGCACATCCCCAATGAAGCAGGCGTGATGCAGGAAATTACCCTGCCGACTTCTTCTTCGGCTCTGACAGCACTTAATGCAACTCCGAGCAATTGGACTTCAGGTAAAAATATCGCATGGTCAAAAGCCGGTGCCGATGTAACTTGGGCAGGTAAGAAAGGCAACGTGACTGCAGGACAACTCTTGATTGGTCAATTGGGAAGTGAAACTGCTACTGTTACTCCCGCTTCTTATGATTTGGGTGCACAAGAATTGACTTTGGTGGACATCGATGGCAAAACAGCTCCTGTTACTGTTACAGCTACAGCTGCAGAAGGCGACTATGTAACCGATCGTGCCGCTTCACCTAGCGGAAAATGGAATTTGGCTATTGCAATGACCGATGAAGTAACCGCTGACAATATTGCCACTGCTTTCACCAAGAAAGTAAACGGTGTAGATAAAAATGTGAAATATGCTTTGGCTGTGAACGGTACTGTAATGACAGGATATGAATATGTTATTGACACTCAGACCGTAAACGAAAGCAAGACTAACACGGCTTATAATAAAGCCAATATTGGGTTGGCAAGTGTAAACGTGGCTTTAGGAACTTCTACTTTGTCACTTAATGCCGCTACTGCAGCTCAGGCTTATGATTCTTATTTAACATTCGAAGGCGCAAATAAAACTTTAGCCGAAGCCAAGGGTATCACGGTAGACGGTATGAACATTACTGTTCCTGCTACTGCTGCTGCAACTCCCGGTTTAAGCGTTACTGTTAACATTCTTGATATCACAGGCAAGATAGCTAAAAATAACGTTGCCCTTACGATTGCAGGTGCTTCTGTATCTGAGACAGAAACTGTTGCTCCGGTTAGCATCAAAATCAGCACAGTGAACTCGTTCTCTGTTGATTTGGGTACTATCTTTACCAACTTGGATGCAAACATCGCTCAGAATGCAGATGCAACTAAAACAACTGTAACTACTGCAGACGGTAACTTCTTTGCTCTGACTAACACAACCGCAGCTAACGGATTGTTTAATGTGGCAGGCAACGATAAAATTGCATTCAAGAAAGCAGATGGCGGTGCTGCAACAATTGCTGCACGCAATGCTACCAAAGCTGTTATTACTTTGAACTATATTGGCAGCAAGTATACAACAGCAGCCAAAGACCTTGCAAACATCTACGGTACATTCAATTTGACTTTGACATTGAAAGATGCTCAGGGTAATGAATTGAAGAAGGTAATTGTTCCTGTAACAGTTTCTAAACCTGAATTCGATGACTATTATACTGCAAATCAATATGCAGGATGGAATGAAGGCGTATTAAGTTCTGTAATTGATAACTCAACTCAGGATACTCCTGCATTTACAATGCCGACTAACTTGTATACTATTAACAAAAAGGCTGATGGTACTGGTATGACTGATGCTCAGCCGGGCTATGTTTATACATACAAGAAAGCAGCAGTTGATAATAGTGAGGTTAAAGAGGTAGTTTCAATTACTTTCAATGACGTCGTTAAAGATGGCTTCCTTAAAACTACTGATTACAAAGTAAAAGCCAACAAGAAAGTTGTAACAGTTAATGCTTTGACAGGTGTAAGTAATGCTGCAGCAGACAATACTATCTCAGTATCTAAAGAGTTTACCATGAAACTTGCTCCTGCTTTCAACAAAGCTAAGTTGGTTTACTATACGAACGGTGTTGCAGGTACAGTAGCTGCTGTTAATGCAGACGGTATTATTGCACCTCTCACAGGAGACGGAACCGCAAACAAACCGAAAAATGGTCTTGCATTGCAATATGGTGATGAAGAAATTGCAGTAAGTACCACTGCTATCCCTGCATCTGAAAGCGATGATCATAAACTAGGTGGATACAAAGTGACTACAGGTTCTGCAGCTACAGGTGCAGTCGTAGTTGAATTCGCTAAATCTGCAGAAAGTGCAGGTGGTAGTGTTAATTTGGAATCAGGTAATACCGGTGTGAAAATTGCTGATTTGAATGCAGGTCAGGGAGGTGAACTGGTGGTTACTTTCACAGACTACGCAGGAATCAAAACTCAGGCGACAATTGAATACAAGAAGTAATAAACTTCTTTACTGATAAGAAGAGAAGGCATCCATAGGTTGGATGCCTTCTTTTTTTCTACTTGTTACATTTCTCCCCAGTGGGAGTTTTTTATTTTTTGCTTTCACACATTTCACACTGTAACTATCTGATGAACTATCTGTTACCGTGAAACCTGCATTTTTATCTATTGTCATTTCTTTGATACAGGATTCAAAGCCAATGGGAGCTTACCTGTCTGAAAGGCTAAAGTGTTTACCCGGATTTCAGGAGTATCAAAGTAAAAAATGATAGAATGTTCGAAAGAACAGGATATTTGAGTTTGAAATAACAAGCAATATAGAGCATATATCGAAACACCAAAGTCTTTTAAAAAAAGACGGAAGTATTTTTTTAAAAGATGAAAAGCTTTTTAAAAAACTTCAAAGTCTTTATTAAAAACTCCTTAGTGTGTTTTTACGGCTTCAAATAGCCCGGACAAGTAACCAGATTTTGCAAGCATTTGTCTAGCTTCACTTATCATCCTGCCTTGCTATAGGTATGTGAATGGCAGTTTGCCGGCATACGTTTCACGATAACAACAGATGTATCAGTGAGTTGTAGCGTGAAATGTGTGAAAGCAAAAAAAGAAAAACTTTTCTTGAGAAGAGAAAAAGCAAAGGGCTGTCACACTTTTCGGACAGCCCCTTCTTTATTGATAGTTACAGAATAACCTTATTCTTATCAACTACTTTTTACTCAACGGTAACTTTAACCTTAATCGGGTTAACTTTAACAAATCCCCAAGTATCTGTTACAGAAACATTGATAGTTTCTTCAGTTGTTGTGGCAATGTTCTGCGGTAATACCTGAATGTAACCTTCAACTACTGTTTTTCCGTCAGTAGCCATAGCTGCATCAAAAGCTTTACCGTTGTTACCAATCTTAATTACACGGTCGCTGGCTACAGCAGCTTCTACGCTTGCGATTTCAGGACGTTTCCAATAACCTTCTCCCTTTTCATTAACAGCATCTTGCAATACTTTGTAAGCTACCTTGTTGTAAGTTGTACCCTGGATGTCTTTATTACCCAGTTTGTATCCGTCTACAGAAGTTGCAGGAATTTCAACTGCTGATTCAATAGAAGTTACAGTACCTTCAAAGATCGGGCTCATTACTTTCACTTTGAATACATATTCGCCTTCACCTTCACCGTAAGCCCATCCTTCATAGTCTTTGTCGCTAGCAATGACAATCAATTCTTTTGCATAACCGGCAGGAATCTTAGTAGCTTTATCTGTATCAACAGCTTTCAATGTAATCTTAGCTTCTCCGTCAAATGTAGTGCTTACTTCAGCCAAATCAGCAGATGTATAGTCACCTACAATTGCAGTTTCAGCATCCATATCAAGAGAAACTTCCGGATATTTAGCAAATGCACGTTTCAAGCTATAAGCAGCTTCACCGCTAGTTTGATCTGCTACATTCATGTATGCGTAAGCAACATCACCCTTGAACACTGCGGCTTCTGTAGCGAACATGCTAGCCAAAGTCGGAACAGTGAACTTGAACGGAACAACTACTGAGTTAAGTTCAGAATTACCTGTTGTAATGAATGTTACTTTTGCATAATATACAGTATTTACTTTGAACACCTTAGAAGCAGTAGCATTGGTTACAGCAAATTTCATGTCAACTGCAGATTTTATAGCGTTTTCGGTGAGTTCTTTGCCTTCTGCGTCAACGAAGGTCAAGGCAACACCTGCGTTATCACCTTCTACTGCCTTTTCGCATTTCGCATCTGAGTAGAATGCAACGCTGGCATTAGCTACTTTTCTCTTCCATGCATCAAGTTCGTTACCCAAAGCCTTAGTCATGGTTGCCATATCAGCTGTGAAGAAGTTCTTGTCTTTTGATGCATCTTCTGTATTGTTTGCAACAATAGCCAAAGTTCTAGTAGCATAATCTGCATCAGTAACAATTACATCAGATAAAGTAACTTTGATAGTTTTTTCAGCAACCTTACCACTATTGTCCAAAGTATGAACTGTCAGATCGAAATCAGCAGCAGTTACCACGTCAGGAGTCTTAGTGATAGTGAAAGTGCCTTTTTCATTGTCGAATTCCAAACCGAACAATTTGATATCTTCTTGGCTTGCGCTCAAATACAAGTCATACAAATCTTCTTCATTCTCAACAGTTACAGAATGTGCTTTTCCGGCATCTACAGTAACTGCGTTTCCTACCTCCTTATCGTCAACAAGAATGTCACCGATTGCGGCAGTCGCAGTTTCGATTTGGAATTTCATATTATATTCTGCACGATAAACCTTATTGGCAGTCAAAGCATAATAACCCTTATCACCTGCCATTGCTTTATCTAACGCATCGCTTGCCTTGTCATCTGCCAAAGTAAACTGTTTAACAGTCATGTGATAAAGTCCGTTTCCATAAGCAGCTCTAACTTCTGTTGCGTAGTTCTTATCTTCGTTAGCAACGAAAGTCACATTAGGAAGCACTTCATTTTTACCGTTAATAGCTACAAATTCAATAGCCGTTGCGTCAACGTCTACAGGATTCACTCTTACAGAAACTTTGTTTTCTGCATTATCTGCTACGATGAATTTAGCAGAAGTCACAGTTTTTCCGGTAGCTTTTTCCCATGCCTTTTTATTTTCGGCAGTAATACCAAAAGTATATTTGTTCAACTTTACAGTTGTTTCTGCACCGTTAGCTACGCTCAAACTAGTAATTCTAGAAGCAGCAGTAGGCAATTCGATTACAGTTTCTTCGCCTTCAGCATTAACAAAAGTCAAAATAAAGCCTTCTGTCTGAGAGCCAGATACAGTTACTCCTGTTGCAGGAATACCTGTTGTTTTATAAGTACCATCAGCTTGAAGTACAGCCCATTTGCCATCTTCTACTTTTACAGCCGGCTTGAATTCAGTAACAGGAGCATCTGCAGATATTTTAATGCCTGTTGCTTTGCCATCAATGTAAAGTTCACCGTTTTCTACTTTGCAAATTGAGCCTACTTCATCTTTCAGCTCGATAGTTTTATCTCCGGCGTTTTTGAAAGAGACAACAATATTATCGCCATCTTTGGTTACATTGGTAACATAGTCACCTTCACCGATTAACTTTTTCAGTTCTTCGATGCCTGCTTTGTTAGCATCAATTTGTCCCTGCAGGTTATCGATGTCGTCATCGTAATCCTTACAAGATACAAATGTTCCTGCCGAGGTAACCATTAAGGTTCCGAACAGGATTGCACTTAAAAATTTTTTGTTCATAATAGAAAAACTTTAAATTTATAAATTTAAAAACTCAATTGTTTATTATTAATCAAAGGACTCAATCGTATTTCAAAGGAATTTTGAATGATTTATCGGGGTACCGTGAAGGGATCATGCCAACTTCTTTAGTAAAAGCAGAATAGAAGACACTTCTGGATGTAAATCCACAGAGCTTGACAAGCTCTTCCGGAGTATGCTTACCCTTGTCTAATAAGAGTTTTGCATATTTTACACGGCACTTATTTAATAGACGTTTAAAGTTGCATTTAAAGTAATGATTGACGACATTCGACAGGTAGGTAGTATTCGTGCCGAATACTATCTACCCTTTGTAATATTCAGTATATCAGAAGTATAGTAGGAAGGCTTAATATGGTGAGGTCCTGTAGAGGACCCTTTTATTATTTATAGTTGATAGTTAGATCCGGTAAACTATCGACAGCTTTTTGCTTCAGTTCATCTATTATATGTACATACTTTTCAGTGTGTCTGGTTGTTGAGTGGCCGGCAAGGGAAGCGGCGGTTTTAATGTTGGCTCCATTTGCCATGATATTTGTGATAAAAGAGTGGCGGGCACAGTGGAAGGTAATATGCTTTCGTATATTAGCGTCTATTACCCACTTACGAAGAATTCTGATTGTATATGAGTAGGAGGGAAGTGAGAAAACCAAGTCTTCTCTGTCTCCATTACATTTCTGTAAAAGTTTGAGAGCTGTGTGGTTTAAGTTTAAGTGCAAAATGGCACTTTTGGAATGTGTTTGTACTTTCTGTTGTATGATGGTTAATCTTCTTGCCGGAAAGTCAACATCCTTATATCGTAATTGATAGACGTCGCACCAACGTAATCCGCAATAACATGAAAAAAGAAATGCTCGTTTTACCTCATTATTTGGGCAGGAAGTAACAGCTAATTTTTGTATCTCTTTTAATGTCAGTATCTCCTTTGTTACTTCGTCAAATTGCGATAACCGTATCCCATTTGTCGGATTATGAGAAATTAACTTCTTTTCAACACATTTATTGATGCACATTCTGAATTTCTTGAAATAGCCAATAGGGGTATTGCCACGGAGTTTAGATCTTAAATAGTCGAGAAAATCTACACAAAATTCTCTTGTAATTTTGTTGATTGGTAAGATTTTCTTTTTATTAAATGTGCGTAAATGGAGAATGGCTGATTTTACCATTTTCTTATCTTTCTTATAATAAGTGCTTAGGTATTCATTCATGATGCGGAAAAAGTCCGGTCCGTTACTTGGTGCTTCGGGCAGGATATCTTCAAATGTTTCTGCAGTTTTATTTAAGGCATATTCGACAGACAAGAATTCAAGCTCTTTTTTTGCTCGAATCTGTTTAGCAATCAATATTTTATTCTTGTTCTCCGCTCTGGCTTCCGGTGTGACAGGCGCTTCTAGAATAATGCCTAAATACTCTTTACGGCGCTTGCCGTTGTGACTGTAATTTAAATAAAGAGAAATTCTTCCTTTGTTTAATTGTTTCTTACCTAGTGTAACTCCCATAATAATTAATTATTTATACAATAATGAATTTATATAAAGGACGGATGAGGGACTGAAAATGAATTCCTCGATCTTTCTTTCTATTATAATAATATCTTTTGTACCTTTGTGCGAGAAACAAAAAGATGGAAGAGAATTTTGATATACGTGAGCATCAGCTCACAAGCAGAGAACGTGACTTTGAGAATGCCTTACGCCCATTAAATTTTTCTGACTTTAGTGGGCAAGATAAGGTAGTGGATAATTTACGTATATTTGTCAAAGCTGCTCGCTTGCGGGCCGAGGCGCTCGACCATGTTTTATTGCATGGGCCTCCGGGGTTAGGAAAGACAACATTAAGCAATATCATTGCCAATGAACTGGGAGTCGGTTTTAAGGTTACTTCCGGGCCGGTACTCGATAAACCCGGTGACTTGGCGGGAGTCCTGACCAGTTTGGAACCAAACGATGTCCTGTTTATTGATGAGATTCATCGGCTCAGTCCGGTGGTGGAAGAATATCTTTATTCGGCCATGGAGGATTATCGGATTGACATAATGATAGACAAGGGACCGTCTGCTCGAAGCATTCAGTTAGACTTGAATCCTTTTACTTTGGTGGGGGCGACTACCCGTAGCGGATTGCTTACGGCGCCTCTTCGTGCACGTTTCGGCATTAACCTGCATTTGGAATATTACGATGATGATGTGTTGACTGCTATTATCCGCCGTTCGGCAAAGATATTGAATGTGCCTTGCGATGTACAGGCGGCGGGTGAGATTGCTTCGCGCAGTCGTGGAACTCCACGTATTGCCAACGCACTTCTTCGGCGTGTGAGGGATTTTGCGCAAGTCAAAGGTTCCGGCAGGATTGATGTGGAGATAGCTCGGTTTGCGTTGGAGGCCTTGAACATAGACCGCTATGGTCTTGATGAGATAGATAACAAGATTTTGTGTACTATTATCGATAAATTCAAAGGAGGACCGGTGGGTTTGACCACCATTGCTACTGCTTTGGGAGAAGACCCCGGTACCATTGAGGAAGTTTATGAACCTTTCCTGATAAAGGAAGGTTTCTTGAAACGTACTCCTCGCGGACGAGAAGTGACAGAACTCGCTTACATCCATCTGGGACGGAGTATCTATAATAGTCAGAAGACATTATTTGATGATTAAATATGGCCGGATTAAAATCATTAGCCAAAGACACTGCAATATATGGACTAAGCAGCATTGTGGGGCGTTTCCTGAATTATTTGCTGGTGCCCATTTATGCAGCAGCTATGTCTGCGGCTTCGGGAGGTTATGGGGTGGTGACCGAAGTTTATGCTTGGACTGCGCTGCTGATGGTCATTCTGACCTATGGCATGGAAACTACTTTTTTCCGTTTTGTCAATAAGGAGACGGAAAACTCTGAGCGTGTGTATTCCACTGTTCTGTTTATGGTGGGAAGTACTTCTTTGATTTTTGCCGCTTTGTGTATGCTGTTTCTTCATCCGGTTGCCGGCATGATGGGCTATGGCGACCATCCTTGGTATATCGGCATGATGGCACTGGTAATTGCGATGGATGCGTTTCAGTGCATTCCGTTTGCTTATCTGCGTTATAAGAAACGTCCGATACGTTTTGCCGCTCTGAAACTTCTTTTCATTCTGCTCAATATCACTCTGAATTTAGTTTATTACGTAGTGATGAAGGGTAGTGATGTTTTTTATGCCTTTTTCTTTAATTTGATTTGCACCTCGGTCATCATGGTACTGATGGTTCCTTATCTCAAATTTAACGGAGGTTTTGACAAGCCATTGGCGAAGCGAATGCTGATATATTCCTATCCTATTCTGATATTGGGAGTGGCAGGTATCTTGAACCAAGTGGCAGATAAGATTATTTTTCGTCATATATATCCCGATAAGGTGGAGGCCAAGACGCAACTTGCCATCTATGGCGCTTGCAGCAAGATTGCCATGATTATGGCAATGCTCACTCAGGCATTCCGTTATGCTTATGAACCTTTTGTGTTTGGAAAGAGCCGGGACAAGGATAGCAAGATTATTTATGCACAGGCGATGAAGTACTTCATTATTTTCACATTATTGGCTTTTTTGGCTGTTATGTTTTATTTGGATATATTGAAATACATTCTTGCTCCCGACTATTGGATAGGATTGCGGGTGGTACCTATTGTGATGGCGGCTGAAATTTTTATGGGTATTTTCTTTAATCTTTCATTTTGGTACAAACTGATTGACGAGACCAAGTGGGGGGCCTATTTTTCATTTGCCGGTTGCATCGTTTTAATCTTGATTAATGTGATTTTTGTTCCTTTGTACAGTTATATGGCATGTGCCTGGGCGGGATTTGCCGGATATGCGGTAGCTATGCTGCTCTCTTACTTTGTGGGGCAGAAGAAGTACCCCATTCATTATGATTTGAAAGCGATAGGTAAATATGTTGCATTGGCACTTGTATTGTTTGGTATATCGGAATACCTTCCTTTTCAGAACATTTTTTTGTTACTGTCTGTTCGTACGGTGTTGCTGATGCTCTTTGTGGCATACATCATAAAGGTAGATTTTCCATTGCATCAGATTCCTGTTATTAATCGGTTTATAAAGAAATAATTATGGCTGACATTAAAGGTAAGTTAAAAAACGATTTGAAGAATATGCCTTATATCAGGCAGTTCCTTCATGAATATTTTGATTTGGGCAAAGATAAGGATAATGAAGCTGTGACTGTCGAGTCTATCCGTAATGGAGTGGAGTTTAAAGGTACTAACCTTTGGATTCTGATATTTGCCATTTTCATTGCTTCTTTGGGGCTGAATGTCAATTCTACGGCGGTAATCATCGGCGCCATGTTGATATCTCCTTTGATGGGTCCTATCATGGGAGTGGGATTGGCTATCGGGCAGAATGACTTTGAACTGCTGAAACGGTCGTTGAAGAGTTATCTGATAGCGACTGTTTTCAGTGTTATTACTGCCACTTTATATTTCTCACTGACTCCATTGGATGAAGTGCAATCGGAATTGCTGGCACGAACTTCGCCTACTATTTATGATGTTTTGATAGCTTTATGTGGCGGTTTGGCAGGTATTATTGCGCTTTCCACCAAGGAAAAGGGCAATGTGATTCCGGGGGTAGCCATTGCCACTGCATTGATGCCCCCCTTGTGTACCGCCGGCTTCGGGTTGGCAACGGGAAACCTGCTTTATTTCTTGGGCGCTTTCTATTTATATTTCATTAATTCGGTATTTATTAGTTTGGCAACTTTCATTGGAGTGCGCGTGATGCACTTCCAGCGGAAAGAGTTTGTGGACAAAGAGCGTGAGAAATTGGTTAAGAAGTACATTGTTATCATTACTTTGGCTACCATGTGTCCGGCAATATATCTGACATATGGTATTGTGAAGAATACCATCTATACGGCATCTGCCAATAATTTCATCAGCGAAGAACTGAATTTTCCCGATACACAGGTTATTGACCGTAAGATTTCGTATGAGAATAAGGAAATTCGTGTTGTGCTGATTGGTAATGAAGTTCCTGCAACAGAGATTGCTGCTGCTAAAGATAATTTGAAACATTATAATTTGGCCGGTACGAAATTGATTGTCATGCAGGGGATGAATAATGAGGCTATGGACATAGGAAGCTTGAAGGCTCAGGTCATGGAAGATTTCTATAAGAATAGTGAAAAGCGTTTGTTGGAGCAACAGAACAAGATACATGAGCTGGAAGATGAATTGAAAGTTTATGCCGCTTATAATGCGGTAGACAAGAAAATCATTCCCGAACTGAAGGTGCTTTATCCGTCAGCCGAAACCATTGCAATGGCAAAAACAGTAGAACTTTCCGTTGATTCGACACGCATGGATACATTAACTTTGGTTTTGATGAAATTTGCGAAGCACCCTAGCGAGAAGGAACAGGAAAAGATAACCGAATGGCTGAAAGCCCGTGTCGGAGCAAAGAAACTGAAATTAGTGGTGGAATAAAGACAGGACACCAAGCAAAACACTCGTGCCATGAAAAAAATATTGATGTTGCTCGTCTTCTTACCTATATATATATGGGCTGATGAAGGTATGTGGTTGCCTTGCTGCCTGAGCAAGCAGACTCAACAAGTGATGAAAGATATGGGGTTGAATCTTACTCCCAGGCAATTATATAATCCCGGCGGTGCTGCACTTTCCAATGCTGTGGTCAGTTTTGGAGGTTTCTGTTCCGGAGTGGTTGTCTCTCCGGATGGTTTGGTGTTCACCAATCATCATTGTGGTTTCGATGCTATCCGGCAGCATAGCACGGTGAAGCATGACTACCTGCGTAATGGTTTTGTGGCCGATTCGTTATCGGACGAACTTCCCAATCCCGATTTATTTGTCAGTTTTCTTGTTCGTACCGAAGATGTGACAGAGCGCATTTTACAGGCCTTACCGCAAGATGTGACTGAAGATAATCGTTCTTTGATTGTAGACTCTCTTTCTACACTGATTGCTGACGAAGCAGTGAAGAATGACACTTTACTGCGGGCAGTTGTTTCGTCTTTCTATGCCGGCAATGAATATTATCTGTCTGTGTATAAGGATTATTATGATGTTCGCTTAGTCTATGCTCCTCCCTCTTCGGTTGGCAAGTTTGGGGGAGATACCGATAACTGGGTTTGGCCGAGGCATACCGGAGACTTTTCCGTTTTTCGTATCTATGCGGATACTCATAACGAACCGGCAGCTTATTCTAAAGATAATGTTCCTTATCATCCTGATTATTATGCTCCTATTTCCTTGGCAGGTTATAAGGAAGGTTCTTTTTGTATGACGATGGGTTATCCCGGGACTACCAGTCGTTATTTGTCTTCTTATGGTGTGGAAGAACGTATGAATGCCGATAATATGGCAAGAATAGATGTTCGTGCTATCAAACAGGCTATTTGGAAAGATGCAATGGAGAAAAATGATGCTGTTCGTATAAAATATGCTTCGAAGTATGCTCAAAGTGCCAACTATTGGAAGAATAGCATTGGTATGAATCAGTCTATTAAAAAGCTGAATATTATCGGGAAAAAACGTCGGTTGGAACATCAACTGACGGAATGGATTCATCGGAAGCCGGAAGAACGAAATAAGTATGCCGGGATATTGACGGAGTTGGAAGACAGTTATCGCAATCGTTATAAGAATGCCCGTGCAATGGCTTATTTTGGTGAATGTTTTGCCAATGGTCCCGAGTTGGTTACTGCTGCATGGTCTGTCCTGAACTTTGATTTTGAAGCGGAAAAATCGGTTTTGGAAGAGAGGGTTCGTCAATTGTTGGAACTTTATGCCAATATTGATTTGGACATTGATAAGAAAGTTTTTGTGGCTATGCTTAAAGAATATGCGGCAGTAGTAGAGCCGGAGAGCCTTTCGGAAACTTATGCTACTATAGAAAAGAAGTTCAAAGGTGATTATCAGGCGTATGTGGACGATTTATACAGCCACACAGAATTGGATACTCCCCATGGATTTGAACGTGTAGTGAAAAAGGACAGTACTTATGTTCTTTTTGAAGATCCGGCTATTTCGTTTGTCATTGATATGTTGGTGAAATCTTACGAACTCAGTGCGGCTGCAGATGATGATAATATGAAAATAGAAAAGAATGAGCGTTTACTTAATGAGGCTGTGCGTGAGATGGAATCAGATAAGGATTTTTACCCGGATGCTAACTCTACCATGCGTTTCAGCTTCGGAATGATTGGCGGATACTCGCCAAAAGATGCATTAGAATATACTTATTATACAACGACCAAGGGTATCTTCGATAAGATACGTGAATACAAAGGCGATAGCGATTTCGAAGTCATTCCCTCCGTCATTGATTTGCTGGAGAACAGAGATTTCGGTCGTTATGCGGCAGAAGATGGAAATATGAATGTTTGTTTTATTTCCGATAATGATATTACAGGAGGAAATTCCGGCAGCGGTATGTTTAATGGAAATGGAGAGCTGATAGGACTAGCTTTTGATGGGAATTGGGAAGCGATGAGCAGTGATATTATTTATGAACCCAATTTACAGCGTTGTATTGGGGTGGATATTCGCTATGTACTTTATATGATTGAGAAATATGGAAAGTCTACGCGTTTGATTAATGAATTGAAATTAGTGGAGTAAGCATTTTGGGGTGAGGAATGCTTATTGTTTTTCCCGCATGTTTTGGTGATAAAAAAAGGGAGTACCATCAGTTTTGACACTCCCTTTTTTCTCTTATAAGCGGTTTTATTTTTGTTTTTTTCTGCGTGCCCAGCCTTCTTCGTTAAAGTCGGGTTCTTCCCCTTTCAGTTTGTTGCTTTTTTTCTTGCTGTTGTCGCTGTTGAAAAACTGTTTCCAGTCATCTTGCTTCTTCGGACCGCGCTCTTCGGTATATCCGCGTTCGGCACGGCTAAGCTTTCTTTCCTTTGCTGCCTTGGGAGAAGCGGACTTGGCGGTTTTCTCCTTAGTAGAAGCCGATTTTCGAGAACTGCTGTTTTTGCGTCCTCCGTTATCGCTTTTTCCACTGTTTTCACCTGCTACTTCCACTACTACTTTGCGTCCGTTCAGGTTGACTTTATTAAGGGCGCTGATAACATCATTTGCCTGCTTCTCCGCCACTTCAAAGAAAGAGAAGTTTTGCATCAGGTCTATTCTTCCGATAGTGGTGCGCTGCTTCTTCATGTTGCGGTTAATCAGCTCAATAATTTGGTTGGCATAGAAGCCGTCTGTCTTGCCTAAATTCAGGAAAAGGCGTGTATATCCCTTTTCTGCTTTGCGTTCTGTCTTTTCGCGACTGCTGCCGTGCTCCTTGCGTTCTCTGGGTTCGCGTTCACCGCGGCGGTCGGTTACGGTCGGCGTTTCAATTTCGGGTGCATTACTGTAATACTCTAAAAAGCGGTTGAATTCCATAGACACTACGCGCTTTATCAAATCTTCTTTCGAGAGCCATTCCAGTTTGCGGTAAATACCCGGTAGGAAAGATTCGATTTCTTCCTCGTTTACTTTTACCTTTTCTATGTCATCAATCAGCTTGATGAGCTGCTGTTCACAGATTTGCTTGCCGGTTGGCATTTCGCCCACAATGAACTTTTTGTTGATGATACGTTCTATTTCGCGCATCTTTCCCCTTTCGCGTAAGTTGATGATAGCGATAGAGATACCTGTCTTTCCGGCGCGTCCGGTACGTCCGCTTCGGTGGGTATAGCTTTCGGTATCATCGGGCAGACCGTAGTTAATGACGTGTGTCAGGTCATTTACGTCCAGTCCGCGAGCAGCCACATCGGTGGCAACCAGCAGTTGCAGGTGACGTTGACGGAATTTCTGCATCACTAGGTCGCGCTGTGCCTGGCTCAGCTCGCCGTGTAACGAGTCGGCATTATAACCGTCCTGTATCAATTTATCGGCAATTTCCTGTGTCTCCTTGCGGGTACGGCAGAAGATGATACCGTAAATTTGCGGATAATAATCGGCAATGCGTTTCAGCGCTGCATATTTATCTTTCGCGTGTACCACGTATGCAATGTGGTTTACGTTTTTGCTTCCTTCATTTTTGGTTCCGATGGTAATCTCTTTTGCATTACGTAAGTATTGTTTGGAGATGCGTGAGATTTCGGGACTCATGGTAGCCGAGAACATCAGTGTATTTCGGTCTTCGGGTACTTTTTCAAGAATAGAGTTGATGCTGTCGGTAAATCCCATGTTCAGCATTTCGTCTGCTTCGTCCATTACTACATTACCGATGGTATCTAGTTTGGCTACTTTTCGTTCCATCAGGTCAATAAGTCGTCCGGGAGTTGCGACAATAATGTGCACTCCGCTTTTGAGCATGCGTATTTGGCTTTCGATGGATGAACCGCCGTATACGGGAAGGACTTTCAGTCCGTCAATATACTTGGAGTAATCATTCAGATCACCTGCGATTTGCAAGCACAGTTCGCGTGTGGGGCAAAGAATTAACGCTTGCGGTACGCGGTTTTTTACATTAATTTTCTGGATTAGCGGCAGACCAAATGCGGCTGTTTTTCCAGTCCCTGTTTGTGCCAGGGCCACTACATCGTTTCCTTCACCGAGTAAATACGGTATAACTTCTTCTTGTACAGGCATCGGGTTTTCATAACCCATTTCTTCTATTGCTTTCCTGATTTCGGGGGAAACGCCTAACTCTTCAAATGTCTTCATTTATTTCAAATATCTAATTCGTTACAAAGATACGGATAATCATGGGATTATATGGCATATATGAAATATTTGTTTGATCGGACAGTACAATTTATAGAAAATTGACTAAAAGGTGCCGGAGAAAATAATAAAGGATTGCTCAATGCAATCCTTTATTCCTTCCCACTGTAAGAGTTATGAGGGGGCAGGTATGAGAGAATTTATGTTAGAGTGTCTGTGTTGTGCCTGTCAGGTTATTCATTCTCTTCACGATACTCCAGAATGTCTCCGGGCTGGCAGTCTAATTCTTTGCAGATAGCTTCCAGTGTGGAGAAGCGGATAGCTTTTGCTTTTCCGGTTTTCAGGATAGAGAGATTGGCCGGGGTGAGATCAATCTTCTCGGCCAGTTCTCCCAGCGAAATCTTTCGTTTCGCCATCATTACGTCTAAGTTTACTATTATCGGCATAGTTCAGGTTTTAATTATTCGTTGTTTTTTCTTTTTAGCGAGTTCCACCACGAAGTATAGCGTTTGCTCAGTCTGTAATAGACATACATACAGAAGTATATCCATCCGATATTAAGAAAGGTTTTTGCTGTTTTGTGATCCAGCCATTGGCGTAACGTAAGTGTATAGATGAGTTGGACAACAAACAGTGTTATTATGAAACCGGCTATCAGGCAAACTATCGAAATAGTTTTTTTATCTTTTTCTTTCATGGCGGTTGTTCCTTAAATGGTTAATTCTTGTTCCTCTTTCATGCGGATGCCTATCTGGAACAGATATCCGATAAAGATGATGAATACTCCAATAAGGATATATATCATATAGGTTTGCCTTGGATTTGTTACAGGAGCGAACTCATTCAGGATAGCTTGCAGAATTCCGTTAAACTCGATGATAAGACCGATATAATATATCAGATTGGCGTTGGCTCTTACAAATATCAGATTGCGTTTTACATTGCGGAGCATCAGATAGATAAAAACACTGCATACAGCCATGGATAATAAAGTGATACCTTGTGGAAATGCTTGCCAGATAAATTGTTCGGATGCCGCTGCTTTTCCGGCATCTATGGCAGCCCGATTGGTTCCCAATTCGAAACACAATATTGCGTTTTGAAAGATAGTGATGAATGTGCAACAGAAACAGATGATGGTGAGGCAAGTCATAATCAGTTTCATTTCTTTTAAAGAATGCTCTTTGCTCTTCTCTTTCATAGTTGTTCTATATTTAAATGGTGAGGTCTTGTTCTTCTTTCATTTTCAGTCCGATGGCAAATACTTCGGCAATGACGAATGCCAGTACGCCAAGCAAAAGACTGGAGTGTGAAAAGGGGTTGAGCCAGTTATAAGAATAACCGGGTATCTTCAATACTTGCGAAAGTTGCCAAGTGTGCATATAAGTGCTGGTCAAAGTGGCGGCGAAAGTAATCAGCAAAGAGGTGCCTAACTTGCGCAACAGTTTTACATTTGCCCAGCAGAAGATGTCCGAGCGGTTGATATTGCGGATGAACTTGATGAATTGCAGGACAGCTTTGATGCCGAAAATGATGAGGATGAAACTAAGAAGGGTGTTGATAAGGGCCAACCAGCCGGGTGCATCGGTGTCGACAGTCACCATGGATTGTATCTGCCATATCGGTACATTCTTTCCGGTCATCTCATTGTATATAGAGTCAGAAGTGCTACTCAGATTGTCCGGGAGCAACATCAGCGGATGGAGGTTATTTATTTCTCCTGCCTTATTTTCCATACCGGCTTTCCCACCTTCGATGGCTCCCCATACCATGGAATAGATATTCTCGGACAAGGAGAGTAATAAGACGGCAAATATCATGGCACAAAGCAGATTCAGTTTCTTTTTCATCGTTATATTTTATTATTGGATTAATCAATTTTGTGGGTTGGTTTCTTCCGCAGGAACAGGTTCGGTCGCTTCTACCGCCCACTGCACGGGTTTCACCTCTTTTTTGAATAACAGGAATGTGAGGCAGAAGATGGCGATTCCTGTCATTCCCCATACATGAACGGCAGTGGTGTTTCCTAAAATATCGGTCAGGGTATCTTTCTCTTCAAAAACATTCATCAGTATCAATGACAGAGTATTATTGATAAAGTGAAGGATAATGCTTGGAAGCAGGCTGCCGGTACGGTAATAAAGCTCTCCTAAGATAATACCGAACAGAAAGGCGAAAAGTATCTGTGCCGGATTCATGTGTATCAATCCGAAGATAAGGGCTGACACAAGGATAGCCCAACGGGGATTCTCCCATTTGCGCAGCAAGTATCCTTCGATGGCACCACGGAAAAAGATTTCTTCAAATATAGGAGCGATGATACATACGCTCAAAATACCGAATACATTGTTTTTCATTTGTGCAAAGACGTTTTCGGCTATATTGGGGAGATGGACCATCTCGCTCAGCCAGTTCATCCATATAATGGCGGCTGCTCCCATAAGGATGTAGAGACAGGTAGGTTTAAGAGGCAGGGACGCAAGAGTCTGTTTGTCCAGTTTTACATATTTATAATGTATCAGATGCCATGCCATGAGCAGGGTTCCCAACAGTGAAAGGATAATGGCCAAAGAAGTAGGGGCATTATGCAGGTCGAAACTTTGCGTTTCAAAGCATTTCCATATTGTGTATCCGAACATTCCTGGAATGGCTACAGCAAACTGATAAGCAAAATAGTAAAGTATTAATTTAATCGTGCGTCCCATCTTAATTTGTTTTTATGATTATTATTTCTTTAAATGAATACTCAGAAATTTATCCATGGCGCGATAGAAATCAAATTTATTCTCTTCGTTGTGGAAGCCATGTCCTTCGTTGTCTTTTACCATATATTCTACTTCGATGCCACGTTTTTTCAGCGCTTCCACCATCTGGTCGGACTCGGCTTTGTTCACGCGTGGGTCATTGGCTCCTTGTGCTACGAAGAGCGGGGCTTTAATCTGATCTACGTGGAACACCGGAGAATATTTTTCCATCGTTTCCTTATCTTTCACCGGGTCGCCCACCATTTCGTACATCATGTCCAGCAATGGTTTCCAATATGGAGGAATGGTCTGCATGAAAGTAAACAGATTTGCAACTCCCACATAGTCGATGGCACAAGCATAAAGGTCGGGGGTGAAAGTGACACCTGCCAGTGTTGCATAACCGCCGTAACTTGCTCCGTAGATGGCAATCCGTTTCGGGTCGGCTATTCCTTGCTTGATTAACCATTCCACACCGTCGGTAATGTCATTCTGCATGGTCTGTCCCCATTGTTTGTAACCCAATTCGGTGAATTTGCGTCCGTAACCGGTGGAACCGCGGAAGTTCATTTGCAATACGGCATAACCGCGTGCGGCAAGGAACTGTACTTCAGGGTTATATCCCCAAGTGTCGCGTGCCCATGGACCCCCGTGAGGATTCACCACTACCGGCAGTTTTTTTGCAGTTTCCATTGTATAGCCTTTCGGCAGAGTGAGATATCCTTCGATGGTCAGTCCGTCACGGCTGGTATAAGTGATGGGAGTCATGGCAACCATCTCCTCTTCTTTAATCCAGGGAGCGGCATCGGCCACCTTTGTCAGTTTGTCTTCTTTTACATTATAGGTATAGTAAGTGCCATACGTGCGGTCACTGCCGGCATAAATCATGCGGATGTTTTCACTTTTGTCTTGGCTGGTAGTGCCTATATCATAACCTTTTAGTTTTTGTTCCAGTTTGGTGCGGATAGCCTCTTCGTCTTTGTCGAAATAGTGACGGATTATTCCTTTGTGTCCGGTACAGGATACGGAAGTCAGTTTTTTCTTCAGTTCGGAATAGCCCAATCCGGAAATATCATATTTGTCATTGGTGTAAAGCACTTCCTTTTCTTCGCAGGTGGCAGGATCCATCAGGACAAGGGCGGTTTTGTCGCGACCGATGTTAGTCAAGGCATATACCATCTTATTGTCGGGAGTGAAAGTAGCGAAGTTGACTGTTTCTTTGAAGTTTGTAGTCAATACCGGGCGGAATGGTTGTTCTTCTGTTTCACGGTATAAAATTTGGGTATTCACTCCGTCTACAATAGCCAGGGCTACACGCAACTTACCGTCGTGGTCGGTCATCCATCCCTGAATGTTTCCGGGGTTTTCAGCCAGTTGGGTCAGTTCGCCTGTATTGAGGTTGAGTCGATAGGGGTCGAAGACCTGTGGATTACGTTTGTTCAGACCGATAATGACCAGTGAGTCGATATTCTCCAGCGGGTCAATGATTTGTGTTCTTACGTTGGGAAAAGCAGTGTATGCTTTAGGTTCTGTTCCGTCTACATTGACTCCGTAAAGTTGATAATTCTCGTCTCCGGCAGTATCTTTTATGTAAAGAATCCGATGACCATTTGCCCACATACTTCCTGCCAGGTTACGTGCTGTTTCCGAAGTAATTCGGGTTGTCTTGTCCGAACCGATTTCCTGTACGAACAGGTTGAGGCGGTTTTCATACGGTGCCATATACGAGAAGTATTTGCCGTCCGGAGAGATTTGATAACCCACTTTTTCGGGGTTCTTAAAGAAGTCTTCCAAAGGCACTTGTGCATTGACTTCGGAGGCGAGGCCGGTGGTTACCAATAGGGTAGCTGCGGCGAAAATACGTTTGAATGCTTTCATCTTAATGGATTTTTAAGTTCTTGTTACTTTTTGTTTTGTGTGTCGGCCAGCAAGTTTGTGTTGCAGTCTTCACGGTAAATTGTTTCTTGTTTGTTGTCATTAAAGGCGCTTTTCTTGGCGTTCCATTCAGTGTAGCTCAGTTTCGTTTCAGATATTCCGGGAGTTACTGTAAGCAAGTAAGCCGGCTTCCAGATTTCGCGACAGGCATCCCAGCGATACGCTTTCTTTTCAATTACTTGTCCTGTTTCATTGCGTTTGTACTCATATTTCACTTTGCGTGTTAATGTTTTGCCGTCTTCATTCAGTGTGTACACTGTTGTGTTTGTGTCGTCTTGACAATAAATGTACTTCGTGTTTCCTGTTGTTTGTGCGTGTGCTGCTGTTGTACAACTCATCATTACTGTTGCAATTGCTGCTGCTAAACCTGATTTCAATACTGACCTTTTCATTTTACTTTGTGTTTTAATGTTCTACTTGTGTTTGTTATTCGATATTCATTTATCGTTTATCGATATGCAAATGTACATCTTATTTTTATATCACCAAAGAAAAACGAGAAAAAATTATCGAAATTCGATAAAAATATATCCTTTCTCGTTGTTTGTGGGGATGAAAGAGGATGAGGATGCTGTTTTTATGTGTTTGGGGTAGGAAATGCCGGTAAAAAAGACACTTTGTTGTGAGGCGGGAATAGTTCTATAATAGAATCTTTGCGGCTTCTTCTCTGTCCTTGTGCATTTGGCAGATAAGGCTTTCAATGTTATCGAACTTTTCTTCGGGGCGCAGATATTGGACGAACTCAATGCACATTTTTTTGTGATAGATATTATCCGAAAAATGAAGGATGTTCACTTCGATACTGAGGTCTTTTCCATTATTCATGGTAGGACGGTGCCCTATGTTCAACATCCCTGCCCATCTTTTCCCTTCTATATGTACATATACGGCGTATACTCCTTCCGAAGGAATGAGTTTTTCGGGATAATCTACTTTTAGGTTTGCGGTAGGAAAGCCTATCTTACGGCCGACTTTATAACCGTCGACAACGGTTCCGTCTAAATAATAATTGTATCCCAAGAACTGAGAGGCATGGGTTACGTCTCCTTCTTTTAGCAACCGTCGGATGACGGAAGAACTGATTTTATTTTCACCGTCGGTATATTCGCGCGCGCGTACTATATATATACCGAGTTCTTCTCCATAACGGTAATAATCTTCAAAACTCTCACTTCGGTTGTGACCGAAGCGGTGGTCGTAGCCTATTACCAGTATGCGGATATTGAATTTGTCGCGTAGCAATTGCATGAATTTGCGTGCAGAAAGCAATGACAATTCATGTGTAAACGGAAGCAGGATGCAATAATCAGTACCTGTTGTTTTCAATAAGTTTAATTTCTCTTGAGGAGAGGAGAGGAGTTGGGGGCAATAAGAGGTTTGTATCACCTGTCTGGGATGTACAGGAAAGGTGACTAACGCAGAACATAATCCTTCTTTTACAGCCACTTCCTTTACTTGGTCGATGAGGAAATGGTGACCGCGATGCACCCCGTCAAAAAAGCCGATGGTGGCAACCGATGGGGGAAGTGCCGGATGGTTTATGTCTGATATAATTTCCATTAGTCGAATAATAAACTTAAATCTTCACCGATATGGTAGTGGTGGGTTTGAATGCCAAGTGCCGCTGCTGCCCGGCAGTTAGTTTCCGAATCATCTATAAAGAACGTTTCCTCAGGAAGAATATTTGCCTCTTTCATTACTTTCTCATAGATAGCCTTATCGGGCTTAGCCAAATGCATTTTGAAAGAAAGAAAGGTGTCTTCAAAGAAATCGTCAGCTCGAAAACCTCGGTAGTTAAACATTTCTTCACCGGCATAATCCCAATGGATTTGGTTGGTGTTGCTAAGCAGGTAAACCATGTAGCGTTCGCGCAGCTCTAACAGTAAATCCAACTTTTCGCGGGGAATATTCAGTAGCATCAGGTTCCACATATCATCTATCTTGCGGTCGGTCAACGATTCGTCGGCTTCTTTGCGGATGGCATCCCTGAACTCTTCGGGTGAGATTTCTCCCAACTCGAATCGGGAAAATACTCCATTACCTTGCATTTGACGAACTTGCTCTTCTATGTTGGTGAATCCTGCTGTGCGGAATGCATTCAGACAACTGTCAAAATCCAGATTTATTAATACTCCACCTAAATCGAAAATAACATTTTTAATCTTACTGTCCATAACTCTTTATGCTCTTTTACCTAATTGACTTTTTTGTTTGCAACCGTTTTATCAGTCGGTAGATTTCACCTGCTACCAGCACCAAAGAGGTAGCGGTGATGATTATAATCCATTCGGTCAGGTTCAGCGGTACGGTGCGGAATACTTTTCCTCCGAATTCGACAATGAATATCTGACCTATCAGTATGATAACCGCTACACTGAGCATACCCAGTGCATGGCGTGAATCTTTAAATACAGAATGGTTGGTTCCGAAAACACTGGCGTTGAACAGATTCCAGAACTGAAGCATTACAAAGATAGTGAAGAAGCAGGTAAGAGCCCACTCTGTTTGTGAGGCGGGAAGTTGTCTGATACCTACGATGAGTGACATCAGTATAACCAAAAATGCAAGTCCTACACCTAATATATTATTGCGCATAGCCTTGGTGATGATAAAGTCATTGGTCTTGCGCGGCTTTTCGTTCATAACATCGGGACTGGGCGGTATGGAAGCCAGTGCCATGGCAGCAAAAGTGTCCATAATGAGGTTTACCCATAACATTTGAGTGACAGTCAGCGGAAGTTCCGTTCCCAGAAAGGCACCGAGCAATACACTTGCCAACGCCACTACATTGATTGTCAGTTGGAAGACAATGAAGCGTTGAATGTTTTTGTAGAGCGAACGTCCCCACATGACGGCAGTGGCGATACTGTGGAAAGAGTCATCCAGCAGTGTAATATCGCTGGCTTCTTTTGCGACAGAAGTTCCTGTTCCCATCGAAAGTCCCACTTGTGCGTGGTTGAGAGCGGGGGCATCGTTGGTTCCATCACCGGTAACAGCAACTACCGCACCTTTTTGCTGGAGCAGCTGCACCAGGCGTTGTTTGTCCATCGGGCGCGCACGGCTCATTACTTTCAGGTCGAGCACACGGTCGAGTGCTTCTTCATCGCTTAAAGCGGCAAATTCCACCCCTGTGATTCGGTTGCGTTCCGAGTCTTCGGGTTTCCATAATCCGATTTGGCGGGCAATTTCGGTAGCAGTTCCCGGAGTATCACCGGTTACAATCTTCACACCGATACCGGCTGACTGACATTTGCCGACAGCTTCGGGCACATCGGGACGAATGGGGTCACTGATGGCAAAAATACCGAGGAAAGTCATTCCGCCTTCATTCACTAATTCAGAACAATCCTCTCCGACGCCTTCGGGGATATATTTATAAGCCAATCCCAAAGTACGCATGGCCTTGTTTTGATAGGCAAGCAGGTCGGCATTATATTGTGCAATGGCATCAGGGCTCAGATTGCATTTACCCATTATAATTTCGGGCGCACCTTTTATATATAGCACTCTTTTTTGCTGGATGGGAGAGTCGACCAACGTAGCCATATATTTACGTTCGGTGGAGAATGTGAGCTGGTTGACAACAGTCGCTCTTTCACGCAGCTCCATGTAATTCTTTCCCTGCTCGTTAAGCCACAACAATAAAGCGATTTCGGTCGGGTTTCCTACACCGGAAGGTTTCTTTCCGGCCTCTGCTTCTTCCAAGAAAGCTGTGGAATTGGCACTGATGCCTTCAGCTATCAAGTCTGCTTTGGAGGTGTCGAGCTTTGCTTCATGCACTTGCATCAGATTCTGTGTCAGTGTGCCGGTCTTGTCTGTACAGATGACTGTGATGGCTCCCATTGTTTCGCAGGCATGCATTTTTCGGACAAGGTTGTTCGTTTTCAGCATGCGGCGCATATTCAGTGCAAGGCTGAGAGTAACACTCATCGGTAAACCTTCGGGAACGGCGACCACTATCAGGGTAACGGCCATCATGAAATATTTTAAAACAATACGGGCGATATGCACCCATTGCTGCCAGCCGGTTATCTCGTTCATGCTCAAATATCCATAAAGGTCTTTGGCCGTGAAGATAATAAAGGTCAGTGTGGCAATGGTAAAGCCGATTTTACCGATGAAATCGGCCAGCTTTGTTAATTGAATATTCAATGGAGTCTGTTCTTGGCTCTGCTCTGTTGCCTGGCGAGCCACTTTGCCGATTTCTGTCGCATCGCCTACGTGCTCTACGCGCATCATGCCGTGACCGTCCACTACTGTTGTTCCACGCATGACGGTGTTGCTGGGATATGTGGCCTCGTCATCAAATAATTCTTCGTTGACCGTTTTGTTCACCATTAATTCTCCGGTCAGGTTGGATTCATTAATCTGCATGGAAATAGCTTCCAACAAGATGCCGTCTGCCGGCACCTCTTCGCCGGTATTTAATATGACGATGTCTCCCACAACGATGTCTTTGCGCGGAATCTCTTGTATTTTGCCGTTACGCATGACCGTGACGGGCGTTTCTTCACCTACGGCGTTCAACAAATCAAACTTCTTGTTTGCATCATATTCAAAATAGAACCCGATGCCGGTAGCCAGAAATATAGCGAAGAATATTCCGATAGTTTCGGCATATTCATCTTCAATGATGGCTATGACCAGTGAAAAGAATGCTGCAACGAGAAGGATGCGTATCACCGGGTCGCGGAACTTTTCGAGATAAAGTTTCCACATAGAAGGACGTTTAGGGGGTGTCAGGAGATTCATCCCGAATTTCTCCCTGCTTTCAAGAACTTCTTTATTTGTCAGCCCTGTAAAGGCGGTTTCCTGTTTTGTATGTGCCATACGGCTATTATCAATTAATTAGTGAAGTACAAAAATACAATTTAAATCCTTACGAATAAGTGAATTAAATCTTTTTATCAAATTTTGGGTGTGATTCTTTGCAAATTTCAAAGAAATGTTCTACTTTTGCACCTGCTAAGAAGAAATTCTCATAGCTCGGACTTGTAGCTCAGTTGGTTAGAGCAACAGACTCATAATCTGGAGGTCCCTG
>OGMA01000100.1_pt1 | contig 45423 bp, 46 predicted proteins | sample 1573021 | NCBI WGS metagenome assembly OGMA01 (sample SAMEA2581905, study PRJEB24529) | metagenome | biome: Human gut stool | place: China | collected 2011 | reverse complement strand
GAGAAACGAAGCTTACGCTTACCGCAGAACGCGTAAAAGAATTCAATCCGGTACAGCAGACAGGCGAGCCGGGTATACAGTCCGGCTGTATGCAGGCATCACAGGCAGGAAACCGGTCCGGTGTTTCCGAGGAAAGAACGCAGAGCATGACGACAGGAAATCCGGCAGCCATGGACGGATACAGCTTTACGGCGGCGGGCGGTGAATATCAGACCGATACGCAAAAAAATGAAAAGCAGGCAGAGGGTACAGTTGTTGCTTCGCCGCTGGTCGGCATTTTCTACAGTGCGCCGTCCCCGGAAGACGAACCATTTGTTACAGTGGGCGATACCGTAAAAAAAGGACAGACACTCGGTGTTATCGAAGCAATGAAGCTGATGAATGAAATTGAAAGCGAGTGTGACGGAATTGTCAAAGAAGTGCTGGTTGAAAACGGTGAAATGGTCGAGTTTGGACAGCCGCTGTTTATTGTAGGAGTGTGAAAATGCCATAAATCAAAGCATTTTCACACGGCACTTTGTGATGCAGACATCACAAAGATGCCTTGAGAAATCATCTGTGGAATGTGAAAATGCCATAAATTAAAGCATTTTCACATGGTTGTTTGCTTCCGGGTGAAAGCAAACAACCCGAATAGTAGATGAGAAATCATCTGTGGAATGGAGAAAAATATGCTTACAACAAAGGAAATTATGGAGATTATTCCACACAGACATCCGTTTCTGCTGGTGGATACGGTGACGGAGTGTGAGCCGGGACAGCGGGCAGTCGGATATAAGTGTGTGACATACGATGAACCGTATTTTGCGGGACATTTTCCGGGAGAACCGGTGATGCCCGGTGTCTTACAGATAGAAGCCTGCGCACAGGTCGGAGCGGTGGCAATTCTGTCACTGGAAAAGAATAAAGGAAAGACAGCATACTTTGGCGCAGTAAATAACGCACGTTTTAAAAGAAAGGTTGTGCCGGGCGACAAGCTGAAAATGGAATGTGAAATTATTAAAAGCAAAGGTCCTGTCGGAATCGGAAAAGTGACGGCAAGCGTAGATGGAGAAACTGCACTTACCGCGGAATTGACCTTTATGATTGGCTAAACATGTAAAAATGTCTGCGGAAAGGAAAGAAGAAATGTTTCAGAAGTTATTGATTGCAAACAGAGGGGAGATTGCGGTGCGCATTATCCGGGCATGCCGTGAAATGGGCATCAAAACGGTTGCCGTGTATTCACAGGCGGATGCCGATGCACTGCATACCCAGCTTGCCGATGAAAGTATTTGTATCGGAAAGGCAGAAGCAAAGGACAGTTATCTGAATATGGAACGCATTTTAAGCGCAACGATTGCATCGGGAGCTGATGCTATTCATCCGGGTTTTGGTTTTTTATCTGAAAACAGCAAATTCGCTGCACTTTGTGAAAAATGTAACATTGCATTTATCGGTCCGTCTGCAAGGACAATCGAAGAAACCGGAAATAAATCGGAAGCCAGAAATGCAATGGTGCGGGCGGGTGTTCCAGTCATTCCGGGTACGAAAGAACCCATTTTTACGGCGGAAGCAGGCAGGAAATTTGCAGATGAAATCGGTTATCCGGTCATGATAAAAGCGGCACTTGGCGGTGGTGGAAAAGGCATGCGTGTGGTGCGAAACAGCGAAGAATTTGAGAAAAATTTTCAAAATGCACAGCGTGAAGCCGAAAATGGTTTTGGCGACAATTCCATGTATATTGAAAAATATATTGAACATCCAAAACATATTGAGTTTCAGATACTGGCGGATAATGAGGGTAATACGATTCATTTGGGTGAACGCGACTGCTCAGTACAACGCAGACATCAGAAAATGATTGAAGAATCCCCGTGTACAGCGCTGGACGAGGATTTGCGGGAACAAATGGGAGCAATGGCGGTTCGGGCGGCAAAAGCGGTCGGATACCGTAATGCCGGGACGGTGGAATTTCTTTTAGACAGCCACAGACAGTTTTATTTTATGGAAATCAACACGCGAATTCAGGTGGAGCATGGGGTGACAGAGCTTGTCACAGGCATTGATCTTGTAAAAGAGCAGATTCGCATTGCTGCGGGAGAGAAACTCGGACTGCGCCAGAGTGATATTCATCTGACGGGTCATGCGATGGAAGTGCGTATTAATGCCGAAAATCCGGATAAAAATTTTGCGCCGTGTCCGGGCACGATTCAGGAACTGCATATTCCCGGCGGAAACGGTGTGCGGATTGATACGGCAGTTTATCCGGGCTATATAATACCACCATATTATGATTCGATGATTATGAAAGTAATGGTATATGACAAAGACCGTGAATCAGCATTGAAAAAGATGAGAAGTACTTTAGGGGAAGTTATTATTGAAGGTGTAACGACCAATCTGGACTTTCAGTATGAGATTTTAAAAAATAAGGAATTTGAAAGCGGTGCGGTTCATACAGATTTTATTGAGAAAAATTTTGAAGAAACCGCTTAAAACGGGATTAATTTTAAAATAAAAGGCAGGGATAGAGTGTGCATTTAAAAGGATTATTTAAAAAGGAAAATCAGCCGGTGCGGCATCAGAATCAGGCGGAAGCGCCGAATGTCCCGGACGGATTGTATACAAAATGCGAAAGCTGTCATGAAATGATTCTGACGGAAGATTTTACGCAGAATGCTTATGTCTGCCCGAAATGCGGACATTATATGAAAATAGGCGCGTATGAGCGGATAAAAATGGTGTTTGATGCACAGACATTTGAAGAATGGGACGAAGAATTTACCGGCGGCAATCCCTGTCATTTTAAAGGATATGAAGAAAAACTTGGGGATTTACAGAGAGATACCGGTTTAAATGAAGCAGTGATTACCGGAAAAGGAAAAATAGACGGCATGGAAGCGGCAGTCGGAGTGTGCGATACACGATTTCTTATGGGAAGCATGGGATATGCCGTGGGTGAGAAGCTGACAAGGGCGATTGAGCGGGCAACGGTAGAAAAGCTTCCGCTGATAATATTTACCTGTTCCGGGGGCGCGAGAATGCAGGAGGGCATTGTATCACTCATGCAAATGGAAAAGACGGCGGCGGCGCTGAAAAAATTTGATGCGGCAGGCGGACTTTATATTACCGTGCTTACCAATCCGACAACCGGCGGCGTGACGGCAAGCTTTGCCATGCTGGGTGATATTATTCTTGCAGAACCGCAGGCGCTGGTCGGATTTGCAGGACCGCGTGTTATCAGACAGACCATAGGGGAAGAACTGCCGGAAGGATTTCAGCGGGCGGAATTTTTACTGGAACATGGATTGATTGATAATATCGTGGAACGCAGATTTTTAAAGCAGACCTTATCGACACTGCTGCGGCTGCATAAAAAGCCACAGGCAGAAACAATGAGCCGCTATCAGCAGTATTTAGATGACATATATGCAAAAAAAATTGATATTAAAAAAGAAGAAGCACTGTTGGCGGCAAAAAATGAAAAGAAGCAGTTGTCGGCATGGGAAAAGGTGCAGATTGCAAGAAGCGGTAAACGTCCGTCGGCGCTTGACTATATCGGCTATCTCACCAAAGATTTTTATGAACTGCATGGTGACAGGGCGTACCGTGATGACGGCGCGGTTGTAGGTGGTATCGCGTTTTTTGGAAAACAGCCGGTGACGGTGATTGGACAGCAGAAAGGTGCAACGACAAAAGAGAATATTGTGCGTAATTTCGGAATGCCGTATCCGGAAGGATACCGTAAAGCACTGCGTCTGATGAAACAGGCAGAAAAATTTCACCGTCCGGTATTGTGCCTTGTGGATACACCGGGTGCATACTGCGGTATCGGTGCGGAAGAACGCGGACAGGGTGAAGCGATTGCAAAAAATCTGTTTGAAATGGCAGATTTAAAAGTGCCTGTGCTTTCGATTGTCATTGGAGAAGGCGGAAGCGGCGGTGCGCTGGCGCTTGCAGCGGGAAATGAAGTCTGGATGCTGGAAAATTCGGTGTATTCAATTCTCTCACCGGAGGGCTTTGCCTCAATTTTGTGGAAGGACGCATCCAAAGCAGAAAAAGCGGCGCAGGTAATGAAACTGACAGCACAGGATTTAAAGGAACTGGGCATTATCGAACAGATTCTGCCGGAATTTCCGGTTGTCAGCAGTGACAATATGAATCGTGTTACTTTATATATGAAGCGCAAAATCGCGGGATTTCTGATAAAATATCAGCAGATGAGCGGTGAAGAACTGGCACAACAGCGGTATCAGCGCTTCCGGGGAATGTAATCATACAAAAATGTATAGAATCAAAACAAAGCCAGCTTGACGAGAAACAGAAAACGATTGATACCTAGCAAAATGAACTGGCGGAAATGAAAAAGCTGTTAAATCAGGCATTAGAGCAGATTGAGCAGTTAAAAGATAAAAAAGAATAGCAGGTTCAAATGCCAAAAGGTAAAAAAGAAACAGCCCGGTTTAGAATTTCAACCCGGCTGTTTCTTTTTTTAATACTGTAAATTATAAATATGTAATCTATAAATTACTTATTATTCTTCTTGCTTAATTCCTGTTCCTTCATTGCGCGAACCTTTAATGAAAGACCAAACAGATTAATGAAACCGTCTGCATCATGGTGGTCATAAAGGTCACCGGTCTTAAAGGAAGCGATAGATTCGTTGTAGAGTGAATATGGAGAAGTTGTACCGGCTTTGATGATGTTGCCTTTGTACAGCTTAAACTTAACTTCGCCTGTTACATTTTCCTGTGTCTTTTCAATAAATGCCTGAACAGCTTCACGAAGCGGTGTAAACCATTTTCCTTCGTAAATAATCTGGGCAAATTTATTTGCCATATTCATCTTGACAGTTGTTGTATCACGGTCAAGAATCAGTTCCTCTAACTGCTGATGTGCTTCGTAAAGAATTGTTCCGCCAGGAGTTTCATAAACACCACGGGACTTCATGCCGACAACGCGGTTTTCAACGATATCAACGATACCGATACCATGCTTGCCGCCTAATCTGTTTAATTCGCGGATGATATCAGAAACCTTCATTTCCTTACCGTTTACAGACTTTGGTACACCATGTTCAAATGTCATGGTTACATATTCACCTTCTTCAGGAGCTTCTTCCGGAGAGTTTCCTAAAACAAGCAGATGCTTGTAGTTCGGTTCATTTGCAGGGTCTTCCAGCTCAAGGCCTTCATGGCTGATGTGCCATAAGTTACGGTCACGGCTGTAGCTGGTATCTGCAGAGAATGGAAGATGGATATCGTGCTGTTTGCAGTATTCGATTTCTGCTTCTCTTGAATCCAGTGTCCACTTTTCATTTCTCCAAGGAGCAATGATGTTGATGTCCGGAGCTAAAGCCTTGATTGCCAGTTCAAAACGAATCTGGTCATTACCTTTACCGGTAGCACCGTGGCAGATTGCTGTAGCGCCTTCTTTTCTTGCAATTTCAACCAGTCTTTTTGCGATAACAGGTCTTGCCATGGAAGTACCTAAAAGATACTTATTTTCATATACGGCGTGAGCCTGTACACAAGGTACGATGTAATCGTCACAGAATTCATCTGTTAAATCTTCAATATATAATTTAGAAGCACCGCATGAGAGCGCTCTTTCCTGTAAACCGTCTAACTCCTCGCCCTGTCCGCAGTCTGCGCATACACAGATTACTTCATAGTCAAAATTCTCCTTTAACCACGGGATAATAGCTGTGGTATCAAGTCCGCCTGAGTAGGCAAGAATTACTTTTTCTTTCATAATTGATATCCTCCGAATTGATTGAATTTGTATGGTTGCAATTGGCAACGAACTTGTGTCTTATGATAAACCACATAAGGTAAAAATGCAATAGGTAAAAATGAATAATATGCAAAAATATACAAAAATCATGTATATTTATAAAAAAATTCAAATTAACACTTTACAGGACAAAAAAAATTGCTATAATGAAACATAACGAATATTTTACAGCGAGGTAAAAGATATGATTAAGGTAGGAATTATTGGTGCAACAGGATATGCCGGAAATGAGCTGGTAAGACTGTTACTGGGACATAAGGATGCAGAGATCGTGTGGTACGGTTCAAGAAGTTATATTGACCAGAAATATGCAGATGTATACAGAAATATGTTTCAGCTTGTTGATGCGGTCTGCATGGATGATAACATGGACGAACTTGCAAAGCAGGTTGATGTCATTTTCACAGCGACACCGCAGGGCTTATGTGCTTCTTTAGTAAATGAAGAAATTTTATCCAATACAAAGATTGTTGATCTGAGTGCGGATTTCCGTTTAAAAGATGTGAGTATTTATGAACAGTGGTATAAGCTGGAGCATAAAGCACCGCAGTACATTGATGAAGCGGTTTACGGCTTATGTGAAATCAACAGAAACCAGATTACCGAAAAAACAAGAATTGTAGCAAATCCCGGCTGCTATACAACAACCTCGATTCTTACCTTATATCCAATGGTAAAAGAAGGGCTGATTGACCCGGATACCATTATTATTGATGCAAAGAGCGGTACTTCAGGCGCAGGACGCGGCGCAAAGGTTGCCAATCTTTTCTGCGAAGTCAATGAAAGCATGAAAGCATACGGTGTCGGCACACACAGACATACACCGGAGATTGAAGAACAGTTAGGTTATGCCTGCGGTAGAAATGATTTGAAACTCATTTTCACACCACACCTTGTTCCGATGAACCGCGGTATTTTAGTAACGGCATATGCAAATCTGGCAAAGGACGTTACATACGAAGAAGTAAAAGCAGTTTATGATAAATATTATAAGGAAGAAACATTTGTCAGAGTGCTGGAAAGGGACGTCTGCCCGGAAACACGCTGGGTAGAAGGCAGTAACTTTGTGGACATCGGATTTAAGATTGAGCCGAGAACCCACCGCCTGATTATGATGGGTGCACTTGATAACCTTGTAAAGGGTGCGGCAGGTCAGGCTGTACAGAACATGAACTTATTATTTGGATTACCGGAAACAGAAGGGCTTATGGCAGCACCGATGTTCCCGTAGAAGTGTGAACAAGATTCCATTACAGGGAAAACGCCTCAACGTGTTACTTGACTTCAGCTTATTTTCCTGTAACGGAATCAGGTTACAATATTTGCAGAATGAGGAGAAATGCGAAAATCCTTAAATTGAAGATTTTCGCATAGCACTTTGTGCCGCAGGCGTCACAAAGCTGCTCTTATCGCAGAACTGAATTAATTCAGTTCGCGATTCTTCCGGCATTAGAATGCCTGCGGAATGGAGTGTAATATGGAAATCATTAAAGGCGGCGTGACTGCGGCAAAGGGATTTTGTGCGGCAGGTTTAAACGCAGGAATAAAAAATAACGAAAAAAAAGATATGGCGATGGTTTACAGTGAAAAGCCATGTGTAACAGCAGGAACATTTACAACAAATAAGGTTTTTGCAGCACCGGTAAAGTGGGATAAGGACATTGTGGCAAATTCACCATTTGCACAGGCAGTTGTTGTCAACAGCGGTGTTGCTAATGCCTGTACCGGAAAAGAGGGCGATGACGCGTGTGCGGCAGAAGCAAAGGCTGTATCCGAAGCATTACAGGTTCCGGAAAGTGCAGTATTGGTTGCCTCTACCGGTGTTATCGGCGCACAGCTTCCAATGGATAAAATCTGTGCAGGAATTAAAGAACTTCCAAAGAAGCTTGGCAGTTCATTAGAGCATGGCACACTGGCGGCAGAAGCCATTATGACGACAGATACCGTGGATAAGCAGGTTGCCGTACAGATTGAGGTTGGCGGAAAGACGGTTACAGTCGGCGGTATGTGTAAGGGAGCCGGCATGATTCATCCGAACATGGCAACCATGCTGTGTTTTGTGACAACCGATGCGTGCATTAAAAAAGATGCTTTGCAGAAAATGACAAAAGCGATTGTCAGCGATACTTTTAATATGATTTCCGTGGACGGCGATACTTCAACAAATGATACCGTTTTGGTGCTTGCAAACGGCATGGCGGAAAATGATATTATTACCGAAGACAGCAAGGATTATCAGACATTTTATGATGCACTGTTTTATGTACTGCGTGAGCTTTCTAAAAAGATTGCAGGTGACGGTGAGGGCTGTACCTGTCTGTTTGAAGTGCAGGTAAAAAATGCGTCAACAAAAGAACAGGCAAAGGTGCTTGCAAAGTCGATTGTTACTTCAAGTCTTACAAAAGCGGCAATTTTCGGTCACGATGCGAACTGGGGCAGAATCCTCTGTGCAATGGGCTATTCCGGTGCGGACTTAGAACCGGAAAAAGTAGATATTTACTTTGAAAGCGAAGCCGGAAAGTTAAAAATTGTAGAAAACGGAAAAGCAACCGATTACAGTGAAAAAAAAGCAACAGAAATTTTATCAAAGAATCCGGTTATTGCTATTGCAGATGTAAAAATGGGAAATGAAGAAGCAACCGCATGGGGCTGTGATTTGACATTTGACTATGTAAAAATTAACGCGGATTACCGCTCATAATGAAGTTTCGTATTAAAGATACGGCAACGGAAATATTTTGCGGCGGCAGGTAAAAATACTGTTAAAAGTGTATATTAAAAATGGAGAGAACAGACATGGAAATGAATGAAGAATTGAAAAAAGCGCAGGTTCTGGTGGAAGCGCTTCCATATATCCAGAAATTTAACAGAAAGATTATCGTTGTCAAATACGGCGGCAGTGCAATGGTTGACGAAGAATTAAAAAGAAAAGTCATTCAGGACGTTGTACTGTTAAAGCTGGTAGGCTTTAAGCCGATTATCGTACACGGCGGTGGCAAGGAAATCAGCAAATGGGTTGAAAAATCCGGCATGGAACCGCATTTCTTAAACGGACTGCGCGTAACCGATGAGCCGACAATGGAAATCGCCGAAATGGTTTTAAATAAGGTCAATAAAAGCCTTGTATCCATGATTGAAGAACTCGGCGTCAAGGCATGCGGTATCAGTGGTAAAGACGGTGGCATGTTAAAGGTGGATAAAAAGCTTTCCGGCGGCGAAGACATCGGCTATGTAGGTGAAGTCAAGGAAGTGGATACAACACTGCTTCATACACTGTTAAAGGACGATTTCCTTCCGGTTATCTGCCCGATTGGATATGATGATAATTTCCATGCTTACAATATTAATGCTGATGATGCGGCATGTGCTATTGCAAGAGCAGTTAACGCAGAAAAGTTGGCATTCCTTACGGATATTGAGGGCGTTTACAGAGATTACAACGACAAGTCTTCCCTGATTTCAGAGCTTTCAACAGATGAAGCCAGAGAACTGCTTGCGGGCGGTACAATCGGCGGCGGAATGCTTCCGAAGCTGAACAACTGCATTGATGCGATTGAACACGGCGTATCCCGTGTCCATATCTTAGACGGCAGAATTCCGCACTGTCTGTTACTTGAAATCTTTACAAACAAAGGTATCGGTACAGCGATTTTAAGCAACGAAGCAGAACGTTTTTATGATACAAACATTTAACGAAAATTTCGGAGGAAAAAATGGATACAAAGACAATTATTGAAACAGCCGAGGAGCATTTGATTCATACCTACAACCGTTACCAGATTGTACTGGATAAAGGGGACGGTGTGCATTTATACGACACAGACGGTAAGGAATATCTGGATTTCGGTGCCGGTATTGCCGTATTTGCATTAGGATATAACAATAAAGAATATAATGATGCCTTAAAGACACAGATTGACAAGCTGGTACATACATCGAACTACTTTTACAACGAACCGGCGGCAAAGGCGGCAAAAATGCTGACCAAAGCGACCGGAATGGACAGAGTATTTTTTACCAACAGCGGTACGGAAGCTGTTGAAGGTGCGATTAAGCTTGCAAAGAAATATGCGTATTTAAAGGATGGCTCAACCGACCATGAAATTATTGCAATGGAACATTCTTTCCACGGCAGAAGCATGGGTGCGCTTGCCGTAACAGGCAACAAGCACTATCAGGAAGCCTTTGGACCGATGATTCCGGGAATCCGTTTTGCACAATACAACAATCTGGAAAGCGTAAAGGAACTTGTAAATGAAAAGACCTGCGCGATTATTTTTGAAACCGTTCAGGGAGAGGGCGGCGTTTATCCGGCAAAGAAGGAATTTATCGAAGGTGTCAGAAAGCTTTGTGACGAAAAGGGTATCCTTTTAATTTTAGATGAAATTCAGTGCGGCATGGGCAGAACCGGTTCGATGTTTGCTTATCAGCAGTACGGTGTGAAGCCGGATATTGTAACGGTTGCCAAGGCTTTAGGCTGTGGTGTGCCGGTTGGAGCATTTGCGGCAAAGGATGAAGTAGCAAAAGCCCTGGTTCCCGGCGATCACGGCACTACCTACGGCGGAAATCCGCTGGCTTGTGCGGCGGCAGTCAAGGTATTTGAACTGTTTGACAGCTTAAAGGTGTTAGACAATGTAAAAGAAGTCGGCGCATATTTAGCTTCCGAGCTGGATAAAATTGTGGCTGAATACGATATTGCGACAGAGCGCAGGGGAATGGGTCTGATTCAGGGCTTACAGCTTAGTGTCAATCCAAAAGACGTGATTGCAAATGCACTCGATAACGGACTGATTTTATTCTCAGCCGGAACAAATGTCATTCGTTTTGTACCGCCGCTTGTTATTACAAAGGCAGATGTGGACGAGATGATTGTCAGACTGAAAAAATCTTTGGATTCTTGCAGATAAGACTTTTTAAAAGAGAAAATACATGCTATAATTAATTGTTATATTAAGACTTGTACCCGCGGTGCAGGTCTTAATATTTGCTTATAAACCCCGTGAAATCATGGAAAGGTAAATTAATTGGTATGAAGATTTTAAAAAGAGTAACAGCAGTTTTGCTCACAGCAGTTGTTGCCGTTTCGTTTACGGCGTGCGGCGGACGCAGTGAACATGCAAAAAAGCTGAATATAGATACAGCCGTTTCGATTAATATCTGGTATCAGGACGATGCATATACATCGTATCTGGACTATATCGCACAGCAGTTTCATAAGGCAAATGAATTTATTACGGTCAATCCGGTGAAAGTAGAGGAAAATAACCTGCTGGATGCCGTTTATAACGGCAGCATTGCGCAGAATAATGTGGCAGATGTATATCTTATGGAAGCATCGGATATGCAACGCGCATATTTAATGGGGCTGACGGCGGAAAATGATGCGTATACACAGTACTATTCACAGAAGCATTTTCCGGTGACGGCAGTTAATGCGGCGTGCTATGAAGGAAAACTTTACGGCTATCCGGTCACATTTCATACGGCAGTCATGGTGTATAATAAAAAATATGCCACAGCGCCGGAAAATTTTGAGCAGATTGAAGCATTTTTAAATTCATATCAGGTCACAGATGAAAATAAAGATGTCAACATGATTGTGGGCTGGGATTCACAGGATTTGTGGACAAATTACGCATTTGGCGGAAGCTATGTGGATAACGGCGGCGCGCAGGGCGAGGAGGCTGAAAGCGATGTCCAGACAGAAGCGTTAAAGGCGGCGATGACAGAGTATGCGGCGCTTCAGAATACTTTTGGAATTGTTGATAAAACACAGGAAGAATATAAGCAGATGTTTATGAACAATCAGCTTATTTATACGATACTGGATTCCACGCAGTTAGCGGACTTAAATGCTTCCGGTGTGGATTACGGCATCTGTGCCGTGCCGGGGGCAAAGACGGGATTTGGTACGCAGAGCCTTTCGGATACGATACTTGCCATGGTCAATCCGTATTCGGAAAACACGGACACTGCCAAGGCAGTAGCGCAGGCAATCAGTTACGATTATGCGGATTTGCTTGAAAAGGATACCGGCTACATCAGTGCGAGAACCGATGTGGCGGACAAGAATAAAAAGGTACTGTACCAGCCGTTGTACGGAGTATATGCGAAGTCTGACAGCTATGCAAAGTATATCGGGGCAGATGAATTTTATGTCAGATATTCCATTTTACTGCACAATATCTGGAAAGGCGAAGATTTAAATGAGTCGGTAGATGCTTTTATAAAGGCAGTCAGCCGTTAAAAAGATGAATAGAAAACCTGTCATTTACTCATATTAGATAGAGAAATTTTATCAATATGGAGGAAGAAATGGCAGGTTTTTTGATTGCAATTATTTCGGGGGCGCTTATGAGTGTCCAGGGGGTATTTAATACAACGGCGACAAAGAGCAGCAGTATCTGGGTGGCGGCATCTTTTGTGCAGATTACGGCATTTGCAACGTGCGTGCTGATGTGGTTTTATGACGGACGTCCGCCGGTTAGCGGGCTGTTTCAGGTACAGCCGAAATACGCACTGCTTGGCGGTGTTATCGGTGCATTTATTACGTATACGGTTGTGCGGGCAATGGGAAGCCTCGGAACGGCAAAGGCGGAGATTACGATTGTCATTTCGCAGATTGCCGTGGCATATATCATTGAATTATTCGGCATGTTTGGCAGTAAGCGGGCAGATTTTTCGTGGTTAAAGCTTTTGGGGCTGGCACTGGCAATCGGCGGTGTGGTGCTGTTTAATGTCTGTGGGAATCAGGAATAGCCCCGTAAAAAACAACAAGTGGAAATCTGTGTGCGGGAATGGTATAATAGGCGCAGGTTTTTAGAAATTAGGAGAGAAAGCACGGAGGTACTTTGTGGAAGATTTATTTAAAATACACGGAATTGTAAATTTGAAAAAAGGCGAGGGAAGAACGTTAAAAGCCGGAGGAATGTGGGTTTACGACAATGAAATCGCAAGCACTATGGGAGAAATCGTTGACGGCGGACTCGTAGAAGTACATGATTTTGACGGATATTTTATGGGTATCGGATATATCAACCGCCGCTCTAAAATTACGGTCAGAATGATGAGCCGCAGAACGAGGGAGATTGACAGGGAATTTATTGAACAGCGCGTGCGCGCCTGTGTGGATTACAGAAAACATACGGTGGATATGTCTTCCTGCCGTCTGATATTTGGTGAAGCGGATTTCCTGCCGGGCATTGTGATTGATAAGTTTTCCGATGTGCTGGTTGTCGAATCACTGGCGCTCGGAATTGACCGTTTTAAGCCACTGATTGTAGAATTGTTAAAGCAGGTTTTAAAAGAGGAGGGCATGCCAATCCGCGGTGTTTATGAAAGAAGCGATGCCAAGGTGCGTCTGCAGGAGGGCATGGAGCGTTTCAAGGGCTTTATCGGAGAAGAATTTGATACTAAGGTATCTATCGTGGAAAACGGCGTGAAATATATGGTCGATGTAAAAGACGGTCAGAAGACAGGATTTTTCTTAGACCAGAAATACAACCGTGCCGCAATCCGTCCGATGTGTAAAGATGCAAAGGTGTTAGACTGCTTTACGCATACCGGTTCATTTGCATTAAATGCGGGCATGGCGGGCGCAAAGAGCGTGCTGGGTGTGGACGCATCGGAACTCGGCGTTGCACAGGCAACGGAAAATGCCGCATTAAACGGACTGTCAGACCGTGTATCCTTTATCTGTGAAGATGTATTTGAACTGCTCCCAAGACTGGAAAAAGAGGGTGAATTGTTTGATGTGGTAATCTTAGACCCGCCGGCATTCACGAAGTCACGTAATTCTATTAAAAATGCAGTAAAAGGATACAGAGAAATTAATCTGCGTGCAATGAAGCTTGTAAAAAACGGCGGCTATCTTGCAACATGCTCCTGCTCACATTTTATGAATCCGGAGCTGTTTTCAAAGACGATTGGCGAAGCTGCCGCCAATGTGCATAAGCGCCTGCGCCAGATTGAATATAAAACGCAGTCTCCGGACCACCCGATTTTATGGTCGAGAGATGAGGAGTCGCTGTATCTGAAGTTTTATATTTTCCAGGTCGTAGACGAGAAGTAAGCTGCTGAAAGTGGCGAAAATGCTTGATTTACAAGGGCTTGATGACATTTGGTGATTAGCTTGCAAACCTCGTAAAGTATCGCAAAATATCGTATCACAGTGGTATAAAGTGGTAAGAAAAGTGGTAAGCACCTGAAATGTAACGAGTGGTAACTATGAAATGATAATGATACCGGAGAAGATTATATGTTCGCTCTTCACAATGTAAAAATGAAACATGATAACGAAAAACTAACGGTGGACTAACGACAGACTAACAGCGTACTAACGAGGAACTAACAACAGACTAACAACGATATAATTGTAATGCCAAAATAGGTGTGATATTATTATCATGGATTTGGTAGGACAAAGAAAGCAAATTATTCCTGATACACGAAGGACTACTATTTTGTTACAAATGGCTACTATTTTGCTACTAAAAGACTACGGTTTCTGTACTTGTAATACAGAAACAGGAATGATATTATTATCATGGCATATAAAAAACTAATAAAATTACATACAAAACCAATAAAATACTAATATGTAGCCACTTTTATTGTGGTTGTAGTAATATTATTATAGCAATCGAAACAGAGATGTTCCGGTTGCTTTTTTATGCTATGAAAGGGGTGAATTTGATGGAATTATCTATGAGAGAGAAGGAACTGCTAATTATGTTTGGGAATGGTTTTACTGTGAGGATAGGGAATCGGCTGTATGACCGCAGGGGAAAAGTTGATCAGTGGCTGAATAAACAATTAATAGTATAATTCCATCATTCTGGAAGAATGGTACTATTTTTATTTGATGAGGAAATGTATAATAAAGGTATCGGATTTATGAATGATAAATTGGAGTCTGTCTATTATTGAGAAAGCGAGGCAATCATATGGGACATTCGAGAAATAAAAAGACAAATGAAATGAAACAGGTATTTCTGACATCAGCTATTTCGGATATGACAACTTGGATTCAAGTTACAGATACAAAAGTTTCAATAATTATGGGTGCATTAGTTGCATTAATTGCTGGGGGCTTATCATGTGCTCAATACATATCGGATATATTTTCAGACGTTAAACCAAGTAGTTGGATAGGAATAATGCTTATAATTACTATAGTATTTTTATTTATAAGTATAATTGGTGTATTTGTGTTTGGAATTTTAACAATTCGTGGACACAAGTCTCTGATAAATTATGAATCTAAATGGTTTTTATCAAAGGACTCAAAAGAATATTCATTTGAGATATACATAAGGGAATTAAAAGAAATGACTGACAATGATGTGATTGAAAATATGGGGGCTGAACTTTATAAACTGAATGATATAAATCGGCAAAAGATTAAAACAATGAAGTGGACAATATATTTATTTGCATCAACTTTAGGAACTGTGGCGATAATTGGAACATTACTATTAATTAATGCATTATGAGGTAAATTTATGGCAATTGATATAGATAAAATTTATAAAAGTACATGGGAGCATTATCTGCAAGCACAAAGTGCAATGACTGAAAAACGGGCTTTTTTTGAACATTGCGATTCGGCTATTTCAGATGCGATTCCGGGCTTTGAGGCAGATAAACTTGAATTTGAATCATTTGATGAGGAAAACTACGCAGTTTTGTTTGTTGACATGAGGAATTCTACTAAACGAGCGCAGGATGTAGGTGAAGAAAAAACATTTTTAACCATGCATATTTATCTTACTGCATTACTTGAGGTTGTGAAATACTATCATGGAAAAGTTATTGATATCATGGGAGATGGATTGATGGTATTTTGGGGAGGAAAAGAAGCTCGCGAGGAAGATAATATGGTGAAAATAGAGGCTGTACGAAATGCTGGTCGTTGTGGTTTGGCAATGTTAAAGGTAAGGACAAAAGTTATTAATAAAATTATTTTGGATGAAAATTTAGGAAATGAAATTGATTTTGGGGTTGGTCTTACATTTGACAGCGTTGTTGTAACAAAAATTGGAATTCCAGGCTCATATGATGTTTAAGCATTTGGTGATTGCATAAATGTTGCCTCGAAATACGCACATTCATATAATCGGATGAAAGTATCTAAAAGAGTCAGACATATGTGGCCTTCTTCCCCAAATGGAAAAATAAAGTTTATTTCTGATGATGGGGGATATTATGTTGAAAGAGGATAATTGTATATGATTGAAAAAATTGACAAAATGGAAATTGACAGACTTGCTAAGGCAGTAGACAAAATTCTATATTCGGAAGTGCTTGAAAAGGACATAGAACAGAGATTACCTCTAGTCAATGAATTGGCTGATGCAAATAGAATTTATCGTGGAAAAATTTCTGTTTTATTTGTTGATATACGTGAATCAACAAAACTTCCAGATAAGTTTAATAAGGATCAATTGGTGAAAATATATAGAAGCTATATACGTTCAGTAGTTCAGGCAATTCGATATTCAGGTGGTGTGGTAAAAGACTTTATGGGAGATGGTGTTCTTGCAATCTTTGTTGACGATGATTTGGGGAAATCGGAAGATAAAGCCGTTTATTCTGCAAGATATATTACAACAGTTATTGATAAGATCCTAAATCCTAAGTTAGATGAAAATTTGAAGTATAGAATTTCTTGTGGTATTGGAATTCACACGGGTGAAGTATCTATATCAAAAGTTGGAATGAGAGGAAAGGAACAAGATGATGAAACAGAAAATGAATTTGGCATAGCATGGATTGGTGAGAGTACAAATTTAGCATGTAAATATAGTGGAGCAGTTAATTGCGGAACTATTTTTATTAGTGCATCAACATATGCTGCGCTTTCAAATATTGATGGTAAACAAAATTGGAGTAGCATAAATATATGTAGTGGGAAAAATATTCTAAATGGTTATGTCGCAAAGCATTATTACTTAGATCTTGATGAGGAAAAGCCCCCTTGCATTTCTTTGGACGAAAAAGAGATAAAAAGTTTAGTAGAGCAACTGAAGGATGAGTACAGAAATCAGATTTGTAAAATTGAAAAGCAAGCAGAGGATATTGGAGCAAAAGAAAATAAACTTCAAATCAGGGAGAATGAATTAGATGATAAATTAAAAGATATTGTTTTCAGAGAAAATAGAAATCGTATTAAAGAACAAGAACTTTTAAAAAAAGAGTATTCATTTTTGAAGGACGTTATAGGAAGTGGTCATTGCAAAGAAGAATATGTGCTACATATGGGAAAGGAGTTCTGGGAAGAACATTTAAAAGAGATAATCGAAATAGGTGCAAAAATTGGAAAAGATGAACATAAAGTGAAACAGGAGATTAGTTATGCAATGGTAAGTATTTATGAAGACTTACAGGAATGGGAGAAGGCATATGATTTTTTGGTTGAACAGGCTATGGGATATGCATGGTTAAATTTATCTACTGTACAAAAAATAGTTTCACACGTTGGATACTGTGAGAGATTAAAAGATGCTTTGCTGACAAGAGTTTGTAAAAAGGATTTAACGGAAGAAAATCAAAGCGAATTTGAGCAAATTAGAAAGTGGTTGGTCTTTGAATACACAAAATAATATGTTAAAGTATAGTTGAATGTATCAAACCGATTACTTGTTAGAACGGATTTTAAGGTGGTTTGTTATGATAGAACATATATGTTTTCCCATAATTTTTTTATTGGAGGAAATTATATGGGTAAAACAAATAAAGGAAGTCTGAGTGGTAAGCACCTTAAATGTAATGCGTGGTAACTATGAAATGATAATGATACCGGAGAAGATTATGTGTTTGCTCTTTATAATGTTAAAATGAAGCATGAATTAACGAAAAACTAATAAAATTACGAACAAAAATAATGAAATACTAATATGTAGCCACTTTTATTTTTATTGTGGTTGTAGTATATTATTATGGCAATCGAAACAGAGATGTTCCGGTTGCTTTTTTTATGCCATGAAAGGGGTGAATTTGATGGAATTATCTATGAGAGAGAAGGAACTGCTAATTATGTTCGGGAGTGAGAGAAGGCTTGATACACATAAGCGCTTGCAAAATGCTATTCCGTATATGACAGATTCTCTGTATAAGGTGGCTGCTACTGGTTTATGGAATAAGCTATACAACAACATAAGCGATGGTCAATACATGCTTATGTACTGGCGTACGCGAGCAGAACTGTCTGAGATTCGCTATTCTGTGGATGCGGCATGAATTATACAAGGATTTATGAAAAATATGTTACTCATAGTCCGTTGGCTTATAAGCAACTAGCCTTTATAATTCAACTTAAAGGAGGGATGTTATGATTACCGAAAAAATAGGCTCAAGAATAAAGGAATTAAGAAATTCTCTTGGGCTGAGTCAAGAGAAATTAGCATTAAAAGCGGATATTGATAGAACATATTTAGCTGGGGTCGAACAAGGAAAAAGGAATCCTTCAATTAAAAGTTTAGAAAAAATAGTAGAAGCTCTTGGTGTTAGTTTTAGTGAATTTTTTAAAGATATGTAATGTTGACTATGAGTAACAATTAGTGTATTATGGAGGTGGCAAAATGCCAAGAAGAACTTATGGGCTATTAGAGGATCATATTATTAATGTTTTTAAAAATGATAGAATATTCAAGTATTGTGGTAAAATTTGTGAAGTAATAGAAGCAGGAAAGCCGAGACCACAAGGCTCTGGGGGCGAATGCAAGACAGATGTTTATGTTAGGGCAAAAACACTGGAATCTGGAGAAGAAATTGAGTTAAAAATTTCAGTGAAAAACATAAACAGAGAATTTATGGGAAATAAATTGAAAAAACAAGATGCGGAAGCTTATCTTGGACCAGAATGGGAAAATATTCTTATTGAAGCTACTACGTCGATAAGAGATTCTTTTGAGAACAGAGTCCTTATGTACGCTTCTGGAGATTATCCTACAAAACCAAATTCCGTTACAGTTGGTTGGAAGTTGGAAATTGCAGATAGACCCAGAGCGTTATCTGTGCCTATTCCATTAAGTGATAGGCAGATTAGAGATTATGTGTACAAAGGAACGAACCAGACTGCGGATAAGAGAGATTCAGTTGTGAATGGTCACATTGTTCCAAATTCTGGAGTCGCAGAGTATTTAATTATCACAAGCATTGAAGATATTAAAACTGCTAATGATGTTATTGAACAAATGCAGTTAATTGATGACACTGACATTGGAGATACTTATTTTATTTTTACGGCTAACAACTATAGGACAGATGTGAAAAAAGCTGATGGTTCAAGATATCTGGCAGTGCGAATAGAATGGGAAGTTGATAATAGTAAAATGGTACCTATATTTCACTATGATTGTCCGTTGCAGTATACCGGTGAAAAAGATATGGCACCATTTGTTAGACGTGCATTGGAATATCTTGGAAAAATCAATGTGTCTGATATAGAACCGGGCGTAGATATTGATGAAAATCTATTTGAAGAATAATTTAGGAGACATAACAACATGAATATTATTAGTTTATTTTCGGGGTGCGGAGGACTAGACCTTGGATTTGAACGAGCTGGATTTGATATTCCAGTGGCAAATGAATACGATAAAACAATTTGGGAAACATTTAAGATAAATCATCCCAAAACGCATCTGATAGAAGGTGATGTTCGTCAAATTACCAAGGAAGATATAATGCCTTATTTATCAGGTGAAGTGGATGGTATTATTGGCGGACCTCCGTGTCAATCATGGTCTGAAGCAGGCGCTTTGAAAGGAATAGAGGACGCACGAGGTCAACTTTTTTTTGACTATATTCGTATTCTGAAAGAATTTCAGCCTAAATTTTTTCTGGCAGAAAATGTTAGCGGTATGTTAGCAAATAGACATTCAGAAGCAGTGAAAAATATATTAAAGTTATTTGAAGAAGCCGGATATGATGTATCATTAACTTTGGTAAATGCTAAGGATTATGGCGTTGCGGAAGAAAGAAAAAGAGTATTTTATATTGGATTCAGAAAAGACTTAAAAATTGACTTTGGTTTTCCGGAAGGTTCTACGAAAGATGATGACAAGAAAATTACTTTAAGAGATATTATATGGGATTTACAGGAAACAGCTGTTCCGTCCGCAGAAAAGAATCATCATAATCCTGATGCTATAAATAATAATGAGTATTTTACAGGAGCATATTCTCCAATATTCATGAGCCGAAATAGAGTAAAAGGATGGGATGAACAAGCGTTTACAGTGCAAGCGTCCGGAAGGCAGTGCCAGCTTCATCCTCAAGCTCCCAAAATGGTCAAGTATGGGCATAATGATTGTAGATTTGTGGAAGGTAAGGAAAATTTGTACAGAAGAATGACTATTAGAGAAGTGGCAAGAGTTCAGGGATTTCCTGATGATTTTAAGTTCATATATAATGATACAAATAATGCGTATAAAATGATTGGGAATGCAGTGCCGGTAAATCTTGCTTATGAAATTGCAACAGCTATTAAGATGTATCTTAATGGAGAGGGAGATAAAGTTGTTGCTATTGATAAGTCAGATAAGTCGAAAAATAAAAAATAATATGTATGACATAGAAATGTGTTGTTTTGGTTAAGGGCGAAGCCCCTTAGCAGGTCAAGGGTGCAACCATTGCCCAGTTAGTGGCGGCTCGCCACTAAATACTGGGTATTACCTGGCGAAAAACCGTAGGTTTAAGATAGTGGCTCCGCCGAAAAAAGAAAATTGAATTATGTAGGTTTTGGCAACATGAAAGGAATTGAGTAAAATCAGTTCCTTTTTTTATTGCATAACAGAAGTACGATGAGCAATGCATCATGCAAGCTGGCTTGCAATGGGACATTGCGAAATCGGACGACCTAACGAAAATCGAGAATCGTAGCTGCGCAAGCAGCGGAAAGCAGTGAAACTGCGGGATTCGAGATTTATGTTAGGGTTATGCGACAAGAAAAAACAGAAATCAGGAGAAAAAGAATGGGAATGAAAGCAACTAGGCACAATGGTCGTGTCGGAAAATTCGGTGCTTATAATGTAAAGCATAATGACAGAAATTTTGATGTAAGCAATTCAGAGCATATTGATGCAGAGAGGGCAAAAGGAAACATTTACTGGGATTGTTATCAGGGATACTGTCTGCCGGGAATGGAAGATAACAGGAAATATACGTTTTCTGAAATTGAAAAAGAATTTTATTATGAGAATTATCACGAGTTCGTGGAAGGACAAAACCGAAGAAACAGGGAAGCAAGACATACGGACAGGCAAAAGACGATTGGAGGAATCCTGGAGAATACCAAGACATGTCCGGAAGAAACGATTTTACAGCTTGGTAATATTGACAAGACTGTGGATGCTTCAGTGTTTGCGGAGATAGCCGCGGAATATTTTGAAGAATTTCAGAGAAGATATGGTTCACATATACATATTCTCGATTGGGCATTGCATCTGGACGAAGGTACTCCACTGGATAGGTTACAATTAACTGGACAGATTTCATCAGCCTAAGACAAATGCAGGATTTCGCAAGATTCCAATGATTAAGAAAGTGCATGATGTGCTTATATATCAGAGAACATACCATAAAGACATTGCTACTCGGTTTTCTCCGCGAGAAGGATTTGAGGATTTGGTATTTACTTCTAAGACGAACAATCCTATCAATGCAGCTAACATCAAAGATTCTATCAATTATATTGTAGACCGGATTAACAGAGAAAATCCGGAGCAGTTTTTTGAACACCTGACACCACATGGTCTGCGACACACTTTTGCTACTAACTGTATCGAGAATGGAATGGAGCCCAAGACATTGCAGAAGATTCTAGGACACAATTCTTTGCAGATGACAATGTATCTGTATTGCCATGTTCGAGAAAGCACCCTGACGGATGAAATGGAAAGAATTGCGAACTTTATATAATTCAGAAATGAGTGGTAAGTGAGTGGTAAATCCAGCACTTGAGTGCCTTAAAACCCAGTAAATTCAAGCAATTATCCATATAACACTTGAAGTTCTACATTTTTCAGGTGTGTGATGAGCTGTAGGAATAGTATTAATGTAAATGTCACGGCATAGAAATGAATAAAATTATGCTGGTAAAAATTGAACATAAAGAAAGTCCCGGAAAGTTTAACAGACTGCAGGGATTTTTTGTTGTGCTTTTTAATAAATATTAAAATTACTATTGCAAAACATATAAACATGTGGTATTCTACAAACAGAATATATTCTAAAAGTAAATTAATTAAAGTTCTATTCTAAATATAGAGTCTGAATTTTCTATTTGATTTTCTGCGGATTTGAATTCTTTAACATCAGTTTCCAAATTCACAAAAAGATTTAGAAAATCCATAAAATCCCTTGTCGGCAATCAAGATAGTCCAGTATAATAAAGAAAGGAAGAAAGCATGGCTAATACACCTTATGATGATGTGTTCCGCACACTTTTAACAGACTGTACGGAATTAATTATACCGGTTGTGAATGAAATTTTTCACACGAATTACACCGGAAAAGAAAAGATTTACCTGCTTCAGAATGAGCATTTTGTAGAAATGCCAAATGGCAGTGAACAGGAGCGCATTACGGATTCCAGTTTTGAAATTCAAAATGATTTAAGAAAGCGTTATCACATCGAATGTCAGAGTACAGAGGACGGAAGTATAATTGTGAGAATGTTTGAATATAATACGCAGATAGCATTGGAAAACAGGGAACTTTCATCGGACACGCTGACGGTTAATTTCTCTAATTCTGCGATTGTTTCTTTGCGGCATACTAAAAATATGCCGAAGGTTATGACAATAAGGGTGAATACGCCGGGAGGAGCGGTATCGTATATTGTACCGGTATTAAAAGTAAAGTAGTATACGATAAATGAACTGTTTGAGAAGAAGCTTTTTTTTCTGATACCGTTTCACATTTTCTTATATGAAAAGAGTTTCAAAGAATTGGAAGAAAATAAGGAAAAATTAATCAAGTTGGAGAAAGATATGCTTCAATTAAAGAACGGTTGGAAATGGCATGCCAAAGCGGTGATTTAACAGAATATCCGAAAGTGGTTATTCTTGATATGTCACGTAGGTTGATTATACGGCAGATAAAAATGATAGAAGACAAAAGGACCCGCCGGGTTGCGCATTCTTACAAAAGTAAGACTAGGCTTGGCGGGTTCTGTTACAAATCATATACGATTAATAAAGATATTTGTCAATCTTTTTTGAAATTAACTTTCCTTCTGAATCCGGATTTCTTCCGGGTAGCTAATCGCGCCCATGGTCGGCACGCGGTATAAAACTCCCTGATTGTCAAAATACTGGAAAAACGTATACTGTGAGGTGCAGTGGATATTGGTCAAATCGCCGTTCGCAATATATTCCACCTGCGTACCGTCGGCATTCATGCGATACAGACCTGGATTATCATCACCCTCCAGCTGGAAGAAAATTTTACTGCCATACAGGTTATAATTAATCACCTTGCAGTTATCTTTTCCGTAAAGCAGTTCAACCGTCTTTGTATTCTTATTGACGCGCACCAGCGAATATCCCTTGGAAATATCAATATAGTAAACATAATTCCCCTCGGAATCCGGTAAATATGAATTCGCATCGTAATACAGGGAAATGGAATCGTCCTTCGGGTCGAGTGTGCTGATAACATTTTTCTTATCCGTATTGGAAAAATAAATTTTACCCTCACTGACACAGGACGGATTGTAAGGCGTGTTTGAAACCAACTTATCATTTTCGCCGTCAATGTCCATGCGGTGTAAAGTAATGCCGACATCGCTTTCATAGTGCTGGTAATACAGATAATTGCCGCACAGACTGACAGAGCCGGTCAGATGATTGTAAAGCATTGTCGAATTCTGCCCTTCCAAATCCGTCTGATAAATGCCGAATAACTGACCGCGCAGAATCGTACCAATCATTTCTTTGGAAAAATTGTTCTTTACATAATAAATTTTATCATTGTAAATGTTTAACGATGCCACGCTGTCGGAGTTGAGCATACGGGCATTACTGCAATCGGAATTCATGATGTAGAGATAATTGTGGTCGTATGGATTGGCAAAATAAATTTTATTGTTGTACTCGCAAAATAATCCGCCGTTCATTAAATTTCCGGCAGTATTTCCGGCGGCATCGGCGCTGTTCGTCTGCTTTTTCTTCGGCAGGGCATGAACAACCACCGCCACAACAATCAAAACAACGACAACAGCCGGAATGATAAATTTTACACTACGTTTCAGTTTCATAAAAAGCCTCATTTCCTAAAATCATAATTATAAAGAATTATATCACAAATCATAGTGCGATACAAAAAAAAATATGGTATAATGTGCGTAAGCAATGAGCCGTGCCAGACGAAAGAGGAAAAAAGAGCTGTGCTAGCACAAAGCTCTTTTAGACGATTGCGGCTGATAGGGCGAATGCCCGACAGTGAGTGAAAGCCTTCGGCTTTCACTCACATGCACGGCGAAAAAGTGCCGTCGGAAAGTGGAAACAAGAACTGTGCTTGCACAGAGTTCTTTTCTGGACTTTCGGACGATAGGGCGAATGCCCGACAGTGAGTGAAAAAGTGTCAGAGCAAAGCGGAAATGAGGATTAAAATGTTAGATTTAGGTGAAATCAGGGAAAAAATAGACGGAATTGATAAACAGCTTGTATCATTATTTGAAGAACGAATGGCACTTTGTCATTCAGTAGCGGAATATAAAATTTCTACCGGTAAAAAAGTGCTGGATACGGAAAGAGAAAATGCAAAACTGGCGGCAATCACAAAAATGGTTCAGAACCCGGAAAATGTCCATGCAATCAATGATTTATTTTCACAGATTATGGCAAATTCCAGAAAAATGCAGTACCGCTTATTGGAAGAAAATGGTCAGACATTACGAGAGCCGTATGAAGCTGTGAACGAAGTGGACAAGACCAACTGCAAGGTCGTTTATCAGGGTGTTCCGGGGGCATACAGCTATATTGCCATGAAGCGTTACTTTGGCGAAAATGTAGAAAATTTTCATGTGCCGACATGGCGGGATGCCATGGAAACGGTCAAAATGGGCAAGGCAGATTATGCGGTGCTTCCGATTGAAAATTCAACAGCCGGGATTGTGGCAGGTGTTTATGATTTATTGCAGGAATATAATAACTATATTATTGCAGAAACTTATATCAAGGTAGAACATGCACTGCTTGGTCTTCCGGGTACGGATTTGGACAAAGTAACAACTGTTTATTCCCACCCGCAGGGCTTAATGCAGTGTGAGGGATTTTTGGAACAGCACAAGGACTGGAATCAGATTAGTCAGGCAAATACAGCGCAGAGCGCCCAGAAGGTACTTTTGGAAAAGAATCCGTCCCATGTTGCCATTGCAAGTGAAGAAGCGGCACAGGTATACGGACTGGAAGTGTTAAAGCATAAAATTAATGATTTGGACAACAATACGACCCGTTTTGTCATTGTTACGAATACAAGAAAATTTGTAAAAAATGCGAAGAAGATGAGCATTGTATTTGAAACGGCAAACGAAGCCGGAACACTCTACAACCTGTTAAGCCACATCATTTACAACGGACTGAACATGAACAAAATTGAATCACGCCCGATTGAAGGCAGAGAGTGGGAGTTCCGCTTTTTCGTAGACTTTGAAGGCAATATTGATGACCCGCGGGTTATTAACGCATTGCGTGGCATTGAGGAAGAATCCAAAAAGATAAAGCTGCTGGGAAATTATTAATTTCCCGGCGGGATATCCGTATAGAATGTGATTTTAAAGAGGGGGAAAGTCTATGAATATAGCTATATGTGATGATGATATAGAATTTTGCACCACATTAAAGCGACAGTTGACAGACTGTCTTCAATATAACGATATTGTTGATATTTATTATAGTGGGGAAATGTTTCTTGCAGGCTGTAAAAAATGTAATTATGATGCCGTTTTTCTGGATTTGTATATGGGTGGAATGACGGGATTTGAAACAGCAGAAAAGCTGGCTCATTGTGGAAAGGAAACGAATATTATTTTTCTTACCTCAAATGATTTAATGGTATATGACAGCTTTGAATATCAGCCGTTCTATTTTTTAAGGAAGGCACAGTATCAACAGGTACTTCCGAAGGTAATCAGTAAATTAAAAGGAAAATTAAAACAAAATGGAATCGTACAATTTGATATATATGGCAGTAGTGAAAGTATAGCAGTTTCCAGTATCATATATATTCAAAGCGATAATCACTATATTATAATCCACACAAACAAATATGATTATGAAATCAGAAATACGCTGTCCCAAAGATACCAACCGGGTTAAGGTAGATACCAAAGTCTATAAAGTGAAAAACGGTGACTCAATGGAAAATTCGTTAAAAGATTTATTTGATGAATTAAGCGAGTAGTTATTGAAATTCTGAATGGAGGGAATACTATGAAAACGATGAAACGAATCATTCCGTTTGCCATACTCATTTTGGCAGCAGTCATATTGTTTGTGGTGTGGTTTCGGGCATATGTTCCGGTAAAAAGCGAAGCATTTCACACAGACGGAAGCAAAATCGAATTTGGAGAAAATACCGCATATGAAATCGGTGCAAATTCATATGGACGTCCGGTATTCAAAAATCCGTCAAAAGCCATGAAACAGTTCAAAAAGGATTATGCTTTGGGACTGGATTATATGGAAAATGTAAGGGGCTTACCTCAATTTAGCAGTAAATATAAAGTATTAACATGGTATGCGTGGCACTGCTGGCAGGTAGAAGTTGTCGAAGACATTGAGAATAAAGAGGAAGTAAAAGAGCAGTTAAGAGCGATTTCGGAGTTTGCCAATTTTTATATCAACAGTAAAATGCAGCACTATAATCCGTTTTAGGCGTCACAAAGCCACTTTTTATCGCAGAGCCAAATCTGACATTTGGCTCGCGATTTCTCCGGCAAAATGCCTACGGAAAAGGGGAGTGTGAAAAATCACACTGATGTGCTGATTTTTCACACAGATGTTTGCTTCCGGGCGAAAGCAAACATCTATGATGGCAGATGAGAAATCGCCTGCGCGAATTTCTCATCGCCTCATCGCAACAAGTTGCTTAGAATAGGAGAGGTATGAAAAAAATCAGTTGCATCATCATTACGGTAATATTGCTTCTGTGTGTAACCGCCGGGTGCAGTAAGCCGGAAGGCACGAGAAAACTTTCGGATATTGTCAGTGAAAAAGTGCAGGATATTGCAGTTGTGAATATTATCAGCGGGAACACCGGTGAAATAAAAAGTTATAAAGAAGCCGATGATATTGATAAGATTACGGCGTATATGCAGAATGTGATGTGTACGAAAAGTTCACCGGCATCTGCGAGCGGCTGGAGTTATGCATTTGAAATCACGGGAACGGACGGTACATCGGTAAAGGTTATTTTCGCAGGCACGAACAGCAGCATTGACAAAGAAAAGTATGCACTGCAATATTTAGATTTGAATGAATTTATAGCAGGTTTGTAAAAATATAAGACAAAGTATAAAATAAAAAACATTGCATTTCCGAAAAAAATAGTGTATCTTAATAGTAGCTGCTGTACGACTGGCGGAAAATGCAGGAAGATGTAAAGAACCATTCTCCTGTATGTGGGATTACCCACAGGGAGTACAGATTTTGTAGATAAGCCGACCGCCTGGGCGACCATTAAAGCTTGGTTACTCAGGGGCCGGCTTATATTATTTTTACGAAGATTTATGCCATAGAGGTGCAAATCTTCAATCGAAAAACTACAGTGCTGCATAGGCAGTGGAAAGAGAGGATTGTATGGAAATGCAGATGTTGGAAAAGGAACTGTCAGGCTGTGATTATCCGGGCAGAGGAATTGTGATTGGTAAGTCAGAGGACGGAAAGAAAGCGGTAACAGCTTACTTTATCATGGGCAGAAGCGAAAACAGCCGCAACCGTGTATTTGTAGAAGACGGTGAAGGAATCCGCACACAGGCATTTGACCCGTCAAAATTAAGTGACCCAAGTCTGATTATCTACGCGCCGGTACGTGTTTTAGGAAATGATACGATTGTAACAAACGGCGACCAGACAGATACGGTTTATGATTTAATGAGCCAGGGAAAGACATTTGAAGAATCTTTAAGAACAAGAGAATTTGAACCGGACGGACCAAACTACACACCGAGAATTTCAGGCATTATGCACATTGAAAACGGCACATTTGACTATGCAATGTCGATTTTAAAGAGCAACAACGGCAATCCGGCAGCCTGCAACCGCTATACATTTGATTACAGAAATCCTGTAGCGGGTGAAGGACGTTTTATCCATACTTATATGAAAGATGCCAATCCGCTTCCGAGTTTTGAAGGCGAGCCGACATGGGTTCAGATTTCAGGTGATATTGACACATTTACAAATATGATCTGGAACAACTTAAATGAAGACAACAAGGTATCTTTATTCGTCCGTTTCATCGACATTGAAACCGGAAAGTACGAAACAAGAATTATCAATAAAAATAAATAAGTCAGATTCCGCAGAAGCGGCAAGGAGGAAAAAATGAACGAATTTCAGTTAAAATACGGCTGTAACCCAAATCAGAAGCCGTCCAGAATCTTTATGGCAGACGGCAGTGAACTTCCGGTAGAAATCTTAAACGGCAGACCGGGATATATCAATTTCTTAGATGCTTTCAACGGCTGGCAGCTTGTAAAGGAATTAAAAGAAGCAACAGGACTGCCTGCGGCAACCTCTTTTAAGCATGTATCTCCGGCTGGTGCGGCAGTAGGCATTGCTTTAACAGAAGTTGAAAAGAAGATTTACTGGGTAGATGAAGCAATTGGAGAACTTTCACCGCTTGCATGCGCATATGCAAGAGCAAGAGGTGCAGACAGAATGTCCTCTTTCGGCGATTTCATTTCTCTTTCAGACGTGTGTGACGTGACAACCGCGAAGCTGATTCAGCACGAAGTTTCAGACGGTATCATCGCACCGGGTTATGATGAAGAAGCACTGGCGATTTTAAAGGCAAAGAAAAAGGGCAACTATAACATTATCAAGATTAATGCGGATTACAAGCCGGAACCAATCGAGAGAAAGCAGGTATTCGGTGTTACATTTGAACAGGGTAGAAATGAATTTAAGATTAACAAGGAACTGCTTGAAAATATTGTAACAGACAATAAGGAAATTCCTGAATTCGCAAAGATTGATCTGATGATTGCACTTATCACGTTAAAGTATACACAGTCCAATTCTGTATGCTATGCAAAAGGCGGACAGGCAATCGGTATCGGTGCGGGACAGCAGTCCAGAATCCATTGTACACGTCTTGCAGGCTCTAAGGCAGACAACTGGTTCTTGCGTCAGAATCCAAAGGTATTAAACCTTCCGTTTAAGGAAAATGTAGGACGTGCCGACAGAGATAATGCGATTGATTTATATATTGGCGAAGATTACATGGATATTTTGGCAGATGGCGAATGGGAAAGAGTATTTACAGAAAAGCCGGAAGTATTTACAAAGGAAGAAAAGCGCGCATGGCTTGATAAGAATACAGATGTGGCATTAGGCTCAGATGCATTCTTCCCATTTGGCGATAACATTGAAAGAGCATACAAGAGCGGTGTAAAATATATTGCACAGCCGGGCGGTTCAATCCGTGATGACAATGTAATTGAAGCCTGCAACAAGCACAACATTGCAATGTGCTTTACAGGCATGAGATTATTCCATCACTAAGAACAGCACCCGGAAAGGGCAGTGGAATGGAGATGAACGGAAAATGGATATTAAATGTATAGCATTAGACCTCGACAGGACAACGTTAAATGCACAAGGGAAGCTTTCAAAGGCAAATGAAGAAGCAATCCGTAAGGCGGTTGCAAAGGGAATTCATGTGTGTATTGCCAGCGGAAGGGCATTTGACACACTGCCGCAGGACGTTGTTTCCATTCCGGGCATTGAATATGCGATAACGAGTAACGGAGCTGCTGTATACAGAATACAGGACAAGCAGTGTCTGCGTTCCTATGTGCTGACGGAGCAGTCTGTAAAAAAGATTCTGGAACTGACAAAGGATTTTCCTGTTACGTATGAGGGATTTATCCGCGGCACGGCATATGCGGCAAAAGAATATATTGAAGACCCGGTAAAATTCGGAGCAACAGAGCATGCCGTGGCATATGTGCAGTCTACCAGACATTTGCAGGACGATATTGTTTCATTTTTAAAGCAGCATGATGATGAACTTGACAGCATGGACATTGTGGTAAAAGATGAAGCACAGAAGCAAAAGGTCATCGAAGTTTTAAAGGCAGAGGTGGAGGATATTTATATCACCAGTTCAATCAGCCAGCTTGTGGAAATTTCATATAAGGACGCAGGAAAACGTTCCGGTGTGAAATTTATCACAGAATATCTGGGATTAAATCCAAAGCAGGTTGCGGCATTCGGCGATGCAGACAATGATATTGATATGCTGGAATATGCAGGCTGCGGCATTGCTATGGAAAATGCGTCCAATGGACTGCTTGCGGTGGCAGACGCGGTGACACTGCACCATGACAGGGACGGCGTTGCCTATGCTTTGAAAAATATTTTGAAGTGTATAGATTAAAGATAAGGGATAAAAGAACAGCACCGGAGAGAAAAGCGGCAGATGCAGATATGCGCTAAGGAGTTTCCGGTGCTGTTTTTGAATTAAAAAAGTGTTATCTGCGGTGCTTTTTGATTTCATCCAATAAAGAGTATGGCACGAATAAATGTCCCCTGCCGATACCCAGTTCAATGTGCGGTTTGTTGGCACCATGATAGTCCGAACCACCGGAAAGAATCAGTCCGCGCTCACTGGCAAGTTTTTTCATCTGGATTTCCTCACCGGCAGTATAGGTGGAATAGATGGCTTCCAGTCCGACAATGCCCGAATCGCAGAGGTAGTCCATAAGCTTATTCATCGGTTCTTTTCCGAGGTGGTATAAAACAGGATGTGCAAGGATTGGAACGCCGCCCGCATTTTTTATCAGGCGGATAGCTTCGGCGCAGGGCATTTTTTTACGCGGCACATAGCACGGACCGTTTGAACCGATATAACGGTCAAAGGCTTCGTTGCGGCTTTTTATATAGCCTTTTTTAAGCAGGTAATCCGCAAAATGCGCCCGCGTAATGACGGCATCGGCATATTCCTTTTCCATATCACTGTAATCAATCGGAATGCCAAGCTGTGTGAATTTTTCACACATGGCAATGTTGCGGTTACGGCGGACATCACGCAGACTTTCCAGTTCTTTTTGGAAGGTTTTGTCCGTATAATCAATAAAAAGGCCGACAATGTGGATTTCCTTTTCGTCCCAGAACGTACTTAATTCAACACCGGGAACAAGCTCTAGGTTTTGTTCGCTGGCAGCCTGTACGGCTTCGGGAATCCCTTCAATGGTATCGTGGTCGGTCAGCGCCATGGCGGCAAGGTGAAACTGCTTTGCACGGCTGATAAGCTCAGAAGGTGTCAGCGTTCCGTCCGAAAAGGTTGAGTGTACATGTAAATCTATCGCGTCCATAAAAGTCCTCCTTTAAGTGCAATTTTGCACAATTTTATAATTTTTTCATTGTAATTATATTATTTTTAGTTTAAAATGTAAATTAATTGCAGAAAAAAATTTAATGTAATTTAAAAAGCTGTTTTATCCAGCGGAATGCGAGGCAAAATGAGAAAGAAATCCCATGTTTCATTGTCAAGATATTTATTGAACAATATTGACAGCGAGTTACTTGAAAATCACAGAAAGGCATTTATTGTCGGAAGCGTACTTCCGGACTGCAAGCCTTCGTTTGTAACTACGAAACATAATATGGAAGAAACCTTTGATATGGTGTGTGAATTTATCAGAAAGCTCACCGTGAATTCAGATGATTATAAAAAAATATCGACAGCCTATTGCCGGAAGCTGGGGGAGGTGACCCACTATCTGGCGGATTATTTTACATTTCCACATAATTGTGTATTTACAGGTTCTATCAGGGAGCATTGTATCTATGAAAAAAAGCTGAAATTTGCATTAAGAAGTTACATACGCAGTGGAGAAATTAATGTAAACAGCACGGTTGTGAGGCGCTTTACAACGCCGCAGCAGTTGTGTGACTATGTAATCCAGATTCACCAGCAGTATTTAAAGTGCAATAAAACGGTGGAATCGGATTGCAGATATATCGTGGCACTGTGCCATGTTGCAGTTGCAGGAATTTTAAATCTGCTAGAACACTACAGAAATTCGAATCCGGTGTCTGCGGCAGCAGCGGCTTAAAGTCATCAATACTGAAAACCTTGCAGAGAGGAGCGGAGATTGTTATGGAAGACAGACAGATTGTAATCGGCGGATTTTACAGGCATTTTAAGGATAAATTATATCAGGTCAGATGTATTGCGTATCACTCCGAAACCAAAGAAAAAATGGTTGTGTATCAGGCATTGTACGGCGATTATGCGGTATATGTAAGACCTTATGAGATGTTTATGAGTGAAGTCGACCATGAAAAATATCCGGAAGTTACACAGAAATACCGGTTTGAACAGGTAAATCCGGTGGAAGAACCGGCACAGCGGGAAGTAGCAAAAGCTTTAGAGAAAGCACAGGAAGTACAGCCACAAACTGCCGGTGCGGAAAAACTGCCGGATACGCAGGAAAATTCAGAACCGGAACCTGTAGAATCAATAGAATTGGAAGAACTGCCACAGGAGGGAGGCGTAAATCCGTATCTGTTGCTGTTTCTGGACGCGGAAAGCTACACGGAAAAATTAAATGTGCTTTCGCTGTGCAAGGACAAATTAGACGATTCGGTGATTAACGCAATGGCAGCTTCTATGGAGATTGAGGTCCCGGACGGACCGATTGAAAAACGGTATGCATCACTTCGGGACTGTATCAGGACACATGTCCGTTACGAGGGAACGAGGTTAAGATAGCATTATGCCTTTATGACAATGGCGGAAAAGGAGGTTACACATATTGGAGGCAAGGGACTTTTCAGCAGTAACGCCAGAGATTGAAGCTCTGGCAGCAAAATCAAGGGAGAATAACAGAATTGATATTTCTCTGTATGACAAATACGAGGTAAAGAGGGGACTTCGCGATCTGAACGGTAAGGGCGTATTAACCGGACTGACAGAGATTTCGGAAGTCAAGGCATCGGAGGTGGATGAAAATGGCGTGTCCCATCCGTGCGACGGTAAGCTTTATTACAGAGGACACGATGTAGAAAAGCTGATTGAAGGATTTACAAAGGATAAACGCTTTGGATTTGAAGAAGTGACGTATCTGCTGCTTTTCGGTGAACTGCCGGATAAGAAGCAGCTGGCGGATTTTAATGAACTTTTAGGCAATTACAGATGTATTCCGCCGAATTTTGTACGGGATATCATCATGAAAAAGCCAAGCCGCGATATTATGAATGCGGTGGCACGAAGCGTACTCATGCTTTATGCATATGATGATAAGGCAGACGATACCAGTGTGCCGAATGTTGTCAGACAGTCATTACAGCTGATTTCAGAACTGCCGCTTCTGGCAGTATACAGCTATCAGGCATACCGGCATTTTCATGTGGGTGGCAGTCTGATTATCCACGAACCGGACCCGAAGCTTTCAACTGCGGAAAATATTCTGCATTTATTAAGGGCGGACGGCAAATATACACCGTTAGAAGCAGAGATTCTGGATATTGCACTGGTACTGCATGCAGAACACGGCGGCGGTAATAACTCTACATTTACAAACCACGTTGTAACATCATCCGGAACAGATACGTATTCAACGGTTGTATCTTCACTGGCATCCTTAAAAGGTCCTCGTCACGGCGGTGCAAATATCAAGGTCAGCCAGATGTTTGAAGATATCAAAGCCCATGTAAAAGACTGGGATAATGAAGAAGAACTCACCGCATATTTAGATGACATTCTTCATAAAAAAGCATTTGACCATACCGGACTGGTATATGGAATGGGACATGCGGTTTATTCTTTATCCGATCCTAGAGCGAGAGTGTTCAAGGGCTTCGTAGAAGAACTTTCTGTAGCAAAGAACAGAGAGAAAGAGTTTAAACTCATGTCTGATGTTGAACGGATTGCGGCAGAATTAATTGCAAAGGAACGCAAAATCTATAAGGGCGTCAGCGCCAATGTCGATTTTTACAGCGGTTTTGTATACAGTATGCTGGGACTTCCGCAGGAACTTTTTACACCGATATTTGCAGTGGCAAGAATTTCAGGATGGAGTGCGCACAGAATTGAAGAATTAATCAATTGTGGCAAGATTATCCGTCCGGCATACCGCAATGTCTGTGACCATAAAGAATATGTACCGTTAGACCAGCGGTAGTAAAAAGCACGTTATCTCCTTTAAAATGCAGATTGCATACAGGCAGGTAACGTGCTATATTTATATAGATAAAGACTTAGAAGCTGCCTTTTTTGGCAGATAGGAGGATTGTTGTGAATATTGTAGTATTAGCTGGCGGAACCAGTACGGAAAGAGATGTTTCCATTATGACAAGTATGATGGTGTGCGGTTCGTTAAGAAGAAACGGACATCATGCCAATATGATAGATGTATTTACAGGTTCGGGGAAATATAAGCACAGCAGTGAATTTTTCCAGGAAGACAATGATTTAAAAAAGCTGGCAGACAGCATGAAAGAGCAGTCAGCCGGTATTGCAAAGCTGGTTGAAGAAAGAGAACGCATCGGCGGCGGATTTTTCGGACCGGGTGTACTCGAACTGTGTCAGGCAGCAGATATTGTTTATATCGGACTGCACGGTGCGAACGGAGAAGACGGTAAGATTCAGGCTGCGTTTGATTTGATGGGTATTAAATATACAGGAACAGGATATTTAAGCAGCGCCATTTCCATGAGCAAGGAACTGACTAAAAAGGTACTGGTATCCGAAGGTGTTCCGATGCCAAAGGGCATTTCCTTAAAGAAAGGACATAAGATAGAATATGTTCCGTATCCGTGTGTTGTAAAGCCGTGCTGCGGCGGTTCAAGTGTAGGTGTATCCATTGCAAATAACGAAGAAGAATTCCGTGCCGCAGTGGAAGAAGCTTTCCGCTATGAAGATAACATTTTGGTTGAAGAATATGTAAAGGGCAGGGAATTTTCAGTAGCGGTTCTTGACGGAGAAGCACTGCCGGTTATTGAAATTGAACCGTTAGAAGGCTTTTATGACTACAAGAATAAGTACAACGGCGCAACAAAGGAAACGTGTCCGGCAAATCTTCCGGCAGATGTAGCGCAGAAAATGCAGCGCTGGGCAGTTAAAGCGTGTCAGGCAGTCGGTATTGAAACATGTGGCAGAGTGGATATGCTGTTAAATGAAGACGAAGACATTTTCTGTCTGGAAATCAACACGCTTCCGGGCATGACAGAAACCAGTCTGATTCCGCAGGAAGCGGCAGCAGTCGGCATGTCTTATGACCAGCTGACACAAAAAATTGTAGAAATCTCTATGAATAAATATAATAAATAGTGCAGGAGAGTACCATGAAGGGAATGACTTTGGAAGCTGTTGCAAAAGCCTGTGATGGAATATATCATGGCAGTGACGGCGACAAAATAAAAGAAGTTTCAGCTATTACAACAGACAGCAGGCAGATACAGCCACAGGGAATGTTTATTGCGATTAAGGGTGCAAGAAGTGACGGGCATGCTTATATTGATTCCTGTTATGAAAAAGGAGCGCTCTGCTGTATTTCCGAGCAGGAGCTTCCGGGAGAGAAAAGACCGTACATTCAGGTAGAATCCTCACTTCAGGCATTAAAAGACATTGCGCAGTTATACCGCGCCAATCTGGATATCAAAGTGGTCGGTATTACGGGAAGTGTCGGAAAGACCAGTACAAAGGAAACGATTGCAGCAGTTCTTTCACAGAAGTACAAAGTATTAAAGACACAGGGCAACTTCAATAATGAAATCGGACTGCCGCTTACTATTTTCAGACTGACGGAGGAAGATGAAATCGCTGTTTTGGAAATGGGTATCAGTGATTTCGGTGAAATGACCCGTCTGACAAAAATTGCACAGCCGGACATTTGTGTCATTACCAATATCGGCTTGTGTCATTTGGAAAATTTAAAGAGCCGTGACGGCATTTTAAAGGCAAAAACAGAGATTTTTAAATCCATGAATCCGGATGGCACGGTTATTTTAAACGGAGATGACGATAAGCTCATTACAATCTCAGAAGTTTACGGCAAAAAGACGGTATTTTTCGGTATTAAAAATACAGCGGGAATCTATGCGGATCATATTGAAAATTTAGGACTGGAAGGCGTCCGCTGCCGGATTCATATGGCAGCAGATAATGCTGTTCAGACGGAGAATCAGACTGAAAATGCGGCAGAAGATTTTACTGTGCAGATTCCGGTTGCGGGAGAGCATATGGTGTATAATGCCATGGCAGCAGCGGCAGTCGGTGAGGCACTCGGACTGACCGCAGAGCAGATAAAAACAGGCATTGAGGGCATGGAAACGATTGCCGGACGAAATCATATTATCCGGGAAAACGGATTCCTGATTTTAGATGACTGCTATAATGCAAATCCGGTTTCTATGAAAGCGTCTGTTGATGTGCTGGATACGGCAAAGGGGCGCAAGGTCTGCATTTTAGGTGATATGTTTGAACTGGGTGAAAATGAAAAGCAGCTCCACTACGAAGTCGGCAGTTATCTGGCACAAAAGCAGATGGATGTTTTGCTGACGGTAGGTGCGCTGTCGACGTCGATTGCGCAGGGTGCCAAAGATTACCGGAAGAATCATGCCGGTGCGTATCCATGCAGTGTGCATACATTTACAACAAAAGAGGAACTTATTGCACAATTGCCTGCACTTTTAAAGCAGGGGGACAATATTTTGGTAAAAGCATCCCATGCAATGGAATTTCCAAAGGTGATTGAAGCAATTACAGAAATGACACAGGAATAATTGATTATTTGTGTTGCGGGCATGACAAAAAAATCTTATCGCAGAAGGAAATTAAATTCAATCTGAGATTCTTTTGATATTGTAATGCCTGCGGATTGGAGGAAGAACACATGAAAAAAATGAAAAAATTAAGCGCGCTGATGCTCGTATTGGTATTATCTTTATCCTTTGTGGCATGCGGCGGCAGCAAATCCATTACAGGTACATGGACTGTAGACGGAACGGATGCCGATATTTCAAAGCTTGAATTAAAGGACGACGGAACGGGAAGTATCAGCCTTGGTGACAGCATTTCTTTAAATATTACGTATACGACAGAAAAAGATAAGCTGACAATTACCATGTCTTATCTGGGACAGACAGAATCCGATGAGTATACATATACGTTAAAGAAGGGCAAGCTGACATTAACAGACAGCAGCCAGACACAGATTACATTTGTAAAGCAGTAAATAAAAAAGATACCGGGTATATCACACAGATGTTTACTTTCGAGTAAAAGCAAACATCTGTGATGGCAGATGAGAAATCGCATGCGCGAATTTCTCATCGCCTCTTCGCAACAAGTTGCTCAGAAATGAGAAGCAGCAGGATTTTATATACCGGGTATCTTTTTAGTTATTGGAATTTTTAAATATTTTTTATATTAGGGGTTTACAAAATCTATTTTATATGGTATTCTTAATTACGTAATAGATATCTATTATATTTATTTTATTTTATTCGGATAAATTCTAGTTTTAAGTCATTCCAAAGGGATACATTCCCAGTCGGAAAATTATCACATTTTAACAACTCAGAAGAAAGAGAGGTATTTTAGATGCACGATATTATTGAACATTACGGGAAGGTCATTGTGGCGCTTGCAGGAGTTCTTGCGGCTGTTTTGCTGACGGTTGCGGTTGTAAAGATTGTGAATACCAAGACGACAACGGCGGTAGATAACATTTCTTATGAACAGCAGATTCAGGATGCCATCAGCGGAGAGGGGAGTAAAGAATAGGGATTGGAAAAAGAACAGGGATTAAAAGGATACATCCGGCAGAATCGTGCAGAACTGTTTCGGGAAATAGAAGACCTGATACAGAATGAAGATGTTACGGATATTGAGTGGGACGGTTATTATCTGTGGGTTACAGATTTAAAGAAAGGCTGTTACTGCCATAATATCCGGTTAAATGAGGAATATGTGGATAATCTTGCAATCCGGCTTGCCAACATTATGAAAGTGCCGTTTAACAGGGCATATCCGATATTGGAGGCCAATACGGAAGATTTGCGCATATCCATCTGGCATGAATCCCGCTGTACCAAAAAGAGTATGGCAATCCGTAAAATCCCGACAAGGCTGAGATTTCGCCATCAGGATATTGTACAGGCTGGTTATGCGCCGGAAGCGCTGATTAATCTGCTTGAAAATTGTGTGACTGCACACTGCAATATTGTGATTGGCGGGCAGCCGCACGCCGGAAAGACGGAATTGCTCAAATATTTGTCCACATTTATTCCGGCAAATGAAAAGGTCGGTGTGTATGAAGACAATCAGGAAATCCATTACCGTAAAATTAATCCGGGGAAAAAATGTGCAGAGTTTTTTGTGGATGAGAAGTTTTCATATTCACAGATTATCAGAGCGGGACTACGGCATAATATTGACTGGACACTTTTGTCGGAGTCGAGAGGATCGGAGGTGCTGGATTTGTTAAACAGCCTGTCAACGGGGGCAAGCTGTATGACAACGATACATCTGGACGACGTGCGGGGGCTGCCGGACAGAATGTATAATATGCTGGGATCGTGTGATATTACAGAACGCTTCATCAATAACATTTACAAATATATTGATGTCGGGGTGCTGGTTGAGTGCGATGCAAAGGAAAGGCGGCGGATTACACAGATGGCATTTTACGACAATGAGGGCGGCAGGAATACCTGTACGGTGTTATATGACAGAGAAGGGAAAACACCGCAGCAGATACCGGAAGCCTATCAGCGCCGTTTTCTGCGGTATGGGATTGAGAATCCGTATCAGACAGCATGAGTTTTTGTGCAAGAGGGGAATAATCATGGGAGGAAGCATGAAAAAAATTAAATATAGAAATGTAAGGCAGTATTTTTCTTATCGGAGAATACAGCAGAAAGCAGGGGAGAGCGGAGCTGCCTGTACACCACAGGGGTATGCAGGCATATTTGGGGCAGTAATGGTCATAACCGTCCTTACAGGGTGGTTTTACAGATTACAGCCGATATGGATTTTTATGGTGATGGCAGCGGGAATACTTTGTATTCCCGCGGTGACCGCCACGTATTTTTCAGGGAAAGAAAAGAAAAAGAAATTTCACGATGTGGATGTATATATTCATCAGATGATTTATTCATTTGAACGACAGCCCAAAATTCTTACGGCACTTGAAGATACACTGAAAGTCACGGATCATAAAATGAAAAATTGTATCATTGCGGCAATACAGGAAATGCAGTATGGGACAACAAAAGATGTGTATCGCATGGCACTTAAAAACATTGAAAAAGAATATGCATGTTCAAGAATTACAACACTGCATACTTTTTTAACACAGGTGGAAGAAAAAGGCGGGGAGTATAAAAGTTCACTGGAAATACTGCGGTGCGATGCAGACCACTGGGTAAAACGGGTATATCAGTTTCAGGAGGAAATAAGACGCATAAAACAGACAACAGCAATCGGAGTAGTACTGAGTTTTCTGATGGCATCGGTATCTGTGCTGGTTACATATATCTGTGAAAATACATCTGAAATCAGGCTGGATATTACACATGAACCGCTATATCAGGTGGTATCCTGTACATTTTTAATTTTATGTATGATGTATTACACTTATATGCAGATCCGGCATGACTGTGACTGGCTGGTTAAACAGCGCAGTGATAAGGCGGCAGAAAGAGATTATCAAATGGCATTTCATACCGACTTAAAGAAACTTCACCGCAGTCTGATACCGATTCTTGTTATAATGGCAGGCATAAGCGGAATTCTGGCATATTACGGATGGTATCTGTGGTGTGCCGTGGCGGCGGTATGCGGTATTTATTTGTGGATTGTGCCACAAATTAACCGGCAGGCGGCATTGAAGCGTTTGAGGAAAGATTTGTATTATTCATTTGCAGACTGGCTCAGGGACGTAGCACTCAACCTTTCGGAGGAATCACTTGCAATGGCAATTGAAGATACGTATGATACAGCACCGGTGATTATGAAAGAGTCGCTGGAACAGTTCATTTATGCGATTGAAGAAAATCCTTCAGATGTAACACCGTATTATTCTTTTTTAAATCAGTTTGAGGTAACGGATATCTCATCTTCGGTACGTATTTTATACTCACTCAGCGAAAATGATGCGCAGAGTATTGATACAACCATCAAAACGCTTCTCACAAGAAATTATGAATTGATGAATCAGTATGAAACGGCAGACAATGCAGACCATATCAGTATAATGCGTTTTTCAGAATATATTCCGACTTTTTTTGTAGCAGTGAAGGTGGCAGCAGATATGCTGCTAGTTATTACAAATTATTTGTAATCGTTGGGTGTGTACGCAGAAAGGGGAAAACAATGGATACAATAGTAGATTTATATGGAGATGCGGTTACTTCATTTATTTTTATGGGCGCAGTTATTGCGGTTTTCATAAAGATTTTACTCAAGGTGTGTGTATAGGAGGACGGTATGGGCGACTTGATTGCAATGGTAAAGGATGCCGTTGTGCCGCTGGCAGGATTTATGGCAGTAACGGCAATGCTGGGTGTGGTTATTGTAATGTATAAACAGACCATTATGGCAGTGATTAATACACTGCTGTACAGATAAGGTACGGGTATGAAAAATCCTTAAATGTAAGATTTTTATAAAGCTGTCTGTGCCGCAGATGTCACGGACAGCTGTTTGGGACAAAGCATTTGCGGAATGGAGATGAGTATGAAATCAATAATAGAAAGTTCGGCATATTGTGTAATCCTTGTTATCATGTGTTACATGGCGATAGGGTTTATACAGATGAACATGGACGTAAACAAGGTAAATGAAGTTTCCAAATACGTGCAGGATTACATGGAAGTGCATGGAAAAAGCACCGGTGATGATGCGGCCGGGTATACACTGGATGCAGCTACATTAGACCACATTAATTCTCACGTAAGCAGATACGGCATGACGGCGGCGGTAACGTATGATACCGCAACTTCCGGTAACGTGTATTACAAGCTGGAGCTGAAATACGCATTAAAAATGCCGTTTCTGAACCTGAATGCAAATCATACATACGATGCGATTGCAAGAACGCCAAAGACGGAATAGGGAAGTGATTGGGGAAAACGTGATTTAGAAAAAGCTGAGCCGGAAAGTGTTCGTGTTTAGGGGAAAATAATGTAAGAAAACAGGAAGGGGAGAACTTCATGAGAACGGTTATAACCGGAGGAGGTTTTTTGGTTGTCACAGCGCTGTGTGTGCTGATCCACTGTTCCATCATCAGTACCAACATGAGGGACAATGAGGTAAGCAACAGCCTTGACAAGGCATCGGATTATGCAGTGGATGTCATGGGTGATATTTATCTGCGCCTTGATTACAGTCAGGGAAATACAGTAGCCTATATGCAGGAGCTGATACAGGGTTTCTGCAGGGCGGTGAATGAAAAAATCGGCACGGATGGGGAGCTGTCAGTGCAGGTTGTAAAGGCGGATATCGAAAACGGTAATTTTGACATTATCGTGACGGAAGATTACGACTATCCGTTAAGGGGCAAAAAGGGAAGCTGTTCGTATGAAAAGGCATTTTCCTTTGAGCCGCAGTAGAAAAATTAAAATATGCACGGTACAACAGCAGCAGACATCAGCTTGATGAAAGTTATGTTATTACAGGGGATATAGTGTATTTATAAAATATAAAACGTGACGAACTTTGTCACAAATTTGCAATTTGCACATTGAAAACTGAATAAGTCACGTAAGCCCCGACAAGGAATGAAGATGTGACGGACTTCGTCACGCAGAAAAAGTAATGCTTGTAACACACACCGAACAGGTGTATACTGTGTATAGGATAAAAGAAAGAAGGTATGCTGCCATATGACAGTAAGGAAGCTGGTAGAAAAAACAGGAATGACACAGAAACAATTTGCTGAATATTTTGGCATTCCGTTCCGGACATTACAGAACTGGGTACTCGGACAGGAAAAATGCCGGGACTACTGGATAGAACTTATGCAGTATAAACTTCAAAAAGAAGGACTTATTGACGCTGACGAAGATGAACGTGACGAAGTTCGTCACATTTGAAAGAAAGGGACTATTGATATGAGTGAAAGAGAACAGGCAAAGCAAATCATTGACAGTCTGCCGGAATATAAGGTTAGGAAAGTCTTATTGTTCTTAAAAGGAGTACAGTTTGGTAACGATATGGATGACGACACATATCCTGATGAATTAATCACAGAGTAAAAGAAAAGGAGTGATAGGTATGTTTACAGCTAAAGTAATTGAATCCGGGCAGAATCAATCAGTCAGTATTCCAAGAGAATACAGGCTTAATGGAACAGAAGTAAATATCAGCAAAATCGGAGATATTGTAATGCTTGTTCCAAAAGATGCAAAATGGGAGGGATTTTTAAACAGTCTGACAATGTTTTCTGATGATTTTCTTGAGGAAAGAGGGACAGTTGATATGGAGGAGCGGGAACAATTATGAAATATATGCTAGATACAAATATATGTATATATGTTATAAAACATAAGCCGGAATCTGTTATCAGAAAATTCCTTGAACAAAATCCGGCAGATATATGTATTTCATCAATTACATATGCTGAATTGACGTATGGCGTGGAAAAAAGTTCGGCGGTTGAAAAAAACCGGCTTGCATTATCACTGTTTCTTTCATCCATTGAGATTCTGCCATATGGTGAAAATGCGGCTGATGAATATGGAAAGATAAGAGCGGCACTTGAAAAGTCAGGAACTCCGATAGGTGGTATGGATATGCTTATTGCTTCTCATGCAAAGGCAGAAAATCTTATACTGGTTACCAATAATACCAAAGAGTTTATAAGAGTACCACAAATAAAGCTGGAAAATTGGGTTATGTAAAAATTTGTGACGAACTTCGTCACAGGAAAGGTTGAAAATATGACAAGATTAAAAGAATTATTAAAGGACAAAAAAGTAGTAGCAGGAGTAGCGGCGGTAATCGTTTTAATTGCCGTAGGAACAACGGCGGTGTGTGTAACAGGAGGAAATAAGCAGACAGCTGCACAGGAAACACAACAGCAGACAACGGCAGTATCTACAGCAAAAAAGACAGAACAGACAACAGCAGCGATGGAAATAGCACAGGCACAGACAGGAGCAGGTGAAACCACAACTGTAGCAGAGGAAACGAAAGTAGAAAATGAAACCTCGGCAGAAGAAGCCACAGCAGAAACACCACAGCAGGCAGAACCGGTAGAAGAAGCGCAGCCGGCAGAAACTCCTCACCGTGAGGAAACTGTGTCAGAGAATACAGGAAATGATACAGAAGAAAGTAACGAGCCGGAAGAAGCAGAAGACACCGGAAACAACGAACCAGAAGAAGCCCCGGCACCTGAACCAACCCCAGAACCAGCAACCGAAGCAGCCCCAACCTTAACAGACGAAGAAAGATTGGTCGCTACTGGAAAGTGGGTCTTGACTGATACGTGGGGCGGAAATTCATATACATATACAGATTCTATAACTGGATACACAATGCAAGCTAATTTTAATGAAAATGGTAAATACTGTAGTGGTCAAAGTAATAGCCGCGATGAATTAAAGGCTATTTTAGCAGCGCATGGTGTTCCTGACGGAACGAAATTAACCATTGATGCATATATAAAATACCTGTAATGTATATAAAAGACAACAGAATATAAATTTTTTAAATGACACTTTACAGCTTTGTTCTGTAGGGTGTCATTTTGTGTAGAGAGGAGTATATAGATGAATAATAAACAGAAAAAACGGTTATGGTCTTTTGGCAGTATAATTATAGCATTTGTAATGGCTTTAATTGGTGTTACAGGAAATGTAAAAAATGTAAATGCTGCAAGTTTTGATAACAGATATTACTGTGAAACTGTTCAAGGAACAATAAAAGTGGAATATACCGTAAAAGGAATATTTAGTGAATACAATAAGACTACGAGTCCTGATGACCGTTGTGAAAATGTAAGAATAAATGTTTCAAAAACAATGGAAGTTCCTGTAAATGTAAATGTACGCAGGAATGTAAACAGTGCTACATATACAATGTCTGTTAATACAACATCAGACTGGCACGCAGAACAGTATTGTTATGGCGATTGGTATAACGAAGATGAGGGTTCATTTATTATCTGTGATGGAATTGCAGCATTTAATTTTACCGCTGATGGTTCACATGATTTATCAGGTATCAATTCAAATACATCATCAGAGCAGACGGAAGATTTAACATACAAAGGCTGCGAGAACAAAATAGAAAGTTTATATGATAATAATCCGGACTGGGTTATTGATAAATCCGATGTAACAGTAATATTAGACCGAATGACTCTCACATTTACATATCCGCCATTCCCGGAGTACACAATTCAATATGACCCGAACGGTGGAAGCGGATATATGCCGTCAGAAACAATACGGTATTCAGAAAATTTTACTTTAAAAGCTAATGCATATACAAAGAGTGGATACGTATTTAAGGGCTGGGCAGTAATCAGAGAAGCAGACGGAAGAATTTTCTGTGATAACCGTGGGTGGACACCGATTAACGAGTGCCAGCCGTCAGAATGGCATATATATGGCACAGGAGAACAGTATGCGATGGATACGGCATGGTTCGATGACCGGACGGACGGAACTTTTACGTTCTGCGCACAGTGGGAAGCTGCAGACCGATTTGTAAACTATATGGGCAACGGAGCAGATAACAGAGAAGACTATTACCAGTCCTATTCGGCAGCATTTGAAAATCGGTTTAACGAAATGAATTTTAAGAAGACAGGACACACAACAGACGGAAACTGGGTGTACAAAGACCAGTATATGAACACGGCAGGAAGTTATGCGGGAGATGGAACAGCAGTCATGCCGGGACAGAATGGGCTTACGACAATCCGTACAAAGTGCGGCGGAAGATATGACAGTGTAGATATTAATGCCGCAAGTACCGAAAACGGAGCAAATGTGCAGTTGTGGGACTGTGTAAATGGAAATGCGCAGATGTTTGCGTTCCAGTATGTAAAGACCGAAAACAATGTGCCGTACTGGGTAATCAAAAATAACTATTCAGGAAAAGTACTTGACGTAAACGGAACATCAGCCGGTGCAAATGTCCAGCAGTATGCATACCACGGTGGCGATAACCAGTTGTGGACACTAAAAATGGCAGGGGACGGATACTTCTACATCTGTTCAAAGCTGGGAAACTGCAATACATTGGATTCATCTTCACTGGTACTCGACCTGTGGGGATATGATACATCAAATGGTACAAATATTGAGATAAGCAGCTTCCACGGCGGTGACAACCAGCAGTGGTATCTGTGGGACAACACCATCAACTTATCAGCAGATTGGACAAACAGCAATTATAAGGTGGACTACAACGCAGACGGCGGTACGCTTCTTGATGAAAACGGAA
>OGMA01000005.1_pt1 | contig 207230 bp, 191 predicted proteins | sample 1573021 | NCBI WGS metagenome assembly OGMA01 (sample SAMEA2581905, study PRJEB24529) | metagenome | biome: Human gut stool | place: China | collected 2011 | reverse complement strand
ATGCAAAAATAATTTCCTTTTCCACAATCTCCCTCGCACAAGCCCTTATGTTATTGAGGCATCCTGTCCATTCTAAGGCGTTTTCTGCCTTTAGCTGTTCCGTTATGCCCTGTGCCTGTTTCATACCCTCTATGAGCCTTTCAAAGCGTTCCTGTGCCTGTCTGTTGATGTCGGCAAGGTAGGCGTTTAGCCTGCCGCTTGTAAGAAGATTGGTGTATGTAACTTTACGGTACTGTTTTAGATAATCTAAATGCCGTTGCCCCCAGATGCCTATTGCCTGTTCTTCTTCGGCGGGTACAGTTAAGCACGGTATCAAATAATCCCCTTGCCTTTCGTATTTGCCGCCCAGTTCCTCAAATAATGATTTTGCCATTGTCTGTTACCTCCACATTCTTTTTTATTTTGAATGTCCGCAAAATCCGTCCTACATCATTGGCACAGCCGCCTGGTATTCCGTTTTCTCTTCCATAAATGGTCTGAAGATAAGTATTATAATCTGGTGTTTCTTCTATATTACTCTGATTATTCCTACTGTTATCAGAAGCTGCATACACGCACTCAGGTGTGCCTGTTTCCACAAGCTGTACTGCTGCCATAGCAGCTATCCCGATATATATACAGGCTGTCATCATCCTTTTATCAAATCTGTTCTTTCCCTTGTCGTACTTTACATATATATATAATGCTAGCACAGTTATAATCTTATCAGGAAAATCAATATAAAATTGTCCTGCAATGTGACTTAATAAATCATTAAAGCCTATTCCCAAAAGTGACTCAATAACTCCATCACCCCATATATTATTGGTATAACCATTAAAAAACATATAATTAAAAATCACAGAAATAAAACACGAAACAAGTGCAATATAGAAGCTTGATGTCAGTGCACCAAGCAGTGTTTTCATATAATCCTTACTTATGCAGATGCCAGCAACTACTGCTATAGAAACACTTACTATGGCATAACAGGCATATGTCCACGAATATATTATAGAATAAAGAATATTGAGAGTAACTCCAACGATAACACCGCATACCGGTCCGCATACATAAGTGGCCGCAACTGTCCCTAGTGAATCAAGCCATAATGGAAGCCTGAAATGCCCAGCAATACACTTTCCTGCCAGATTCAGCAATACACATATTATTATAAACACGCTTATTGTATACCACTTATTTTTCTTCATAGGCTTTTCTCCGTTCAGTATGCTGTATTATCCGTTGGCTGTTATGTTTAATCCATCCTGACTGCTATGCATATTTTCAATACATAATCTAAGCATATCAGTAATGATTTAACTTTTACACTCTACCATAATAAAATTATAATTATTATATCAAAAAAATATATAACTGACAATGTATAAACGATTATTCTTTTGTATTGTAAGTTGCTATAATTTCATCCAGAATAATGTGGAAAAAGAATATTATTAAGGTTGTTGATAAAGAGGAAAATGCCGATTAATATATATATAAATATATAAATGGAGGCTGCTATGTGGGCTTACGAAAGTGTTTTTTATCAAATATATCCTCTTGGGTTTTCTGGAGCACCCTTTGAGAATGATGGTGTGCTTAACCACCGCATTTTAAATGTTAATGACTGGATACCACATATTAAAAGATTAGGTGCTGATGCTATATATTTTTCTCCTGTGTTTGAATCTGACACTCACGGATATAATACAAGAGATTATACAAAGATAGACACAAGGCTTGGTACTAATAAAGATTTTGCCAACGTGTGCAATAATCTTCATAATGAAGGAATAAAGGTTGTTCTTGACGGCGTATTTAATCACGTTGGCAGAGGCTTCTGGGCTTTTCAGGATGTGTTAAAGAACAGGGAAAGTTCCCCTTATATCAACTGGTTTGCAAGAATAGATTTTAATGGTAATTCTAATTATAATGACGGGCTCTGGTATGAGGGCTGGGAAGGCTGTTATGACCTTGTAAAGCTTAACCTGTATAATGAAGATGTTATACAACATATTTTTAATGCTATCAAAGGCTGGGTTACGGAATTTGATATTGACGGCTTAAGACTTGATGTTGCTTACTGCCTTAATCACGATTTTCTTAAAAGATTAAGAAGCTTCTGTGACAGCTTAAAACCAGACTTCTTCCTGTTAGGAGAAACACTGCACGGCGATTATAACCAGATTATGAACAACGAAATGCTTCATTCAGTTACTAATTATGAGTGCTACAAGGGTCTTTATTCAAGCTTTAATTCAATGAATATGTTTGAAATTAACCATTCACTTTTAAGGCAGTTCGGACCTGAGAACTGGACACTTTACAAAGGTAAGCATTTACTATCTTTTGTTGACAATCACGATGTCACAAGAGTTGCAAGCATACTGAATAACATCCGTCACCTTCCTTTAATATATGCTCTTGCTTTTGGTATGCCAGGAATACCTTGTGTATATTATGGAAGTGAATGGGGTGCAACTGGGCGTAAAGAAGATGGTGACCCTGCCTTAAGAGCCTGCTTTGACACGCCTGTCTTTAATGAATTATCTGACTGGATTGCAAAGCTTGCCAATGCTAAAAAGATATCACCAGCATTACAATATGGTAACTTCTCATCTATAGTCCTCACTAATGAACAATGCGTATTCTTAAGAGAGTGGCGGGGTGAGCGTGTACTTGTTGCAATAAATGCCGCTGACTACAATTATTCTGCCTCATTTAATATGGGCTGTGACAAAGCATATGATCTTATAACCAATAGTGAAATACAGCTAAATAATGGATTGGAATTACCGGGATATAGTGCATTTTTCTTAAAATTATAACTACCCTGTCACACCACGCAATATCTTTTAATATGTTGCGTAATAATAAAATCAAAACAGAGAATAGAAAGTATAACCGGAGCTTCTCCTCCAATATACAGCTTTCTATTCTCTGTTTTTATAATAATATTCTCTATAAGAATATCCTATACCTTTATATTTTCTTATGTCTTATGACATCCGCAATTCTTAGTGCTATAACAGCTACGATAGCAGCGGCTGCGGCAATCCATACCCAGACTGGTACATTATGAATATTAAAGCATCTTACATTTATCCACATCTGATTAATTCTCGCTGTTTCGTCATTATCAAAATACTGCATAATAGCACTTCTATGCATTACTTCTTCCGTTGGATACTGTGCTGACAACATTCCTTCTGTCTGCGCCTTAGATGTTCTTAATATATATCTTGAATCATTAGATACTCCTGAGAAGAAATATCCTAAAGAATAATCTATTGCATCAGCCTCACTTATTGTATCATCCTCTTCCATAAGTGACTCAAGACCATAATTCCATTTTAAATAATCATATATAACAGGACTCTGACCACCTGATATAACTGATGTATAGCCAATATAGTACATATTTCTTACTGCATTTTCTGGCATAGATACGAAATTAACAAATGCTTCTGCTGCCTTCTTCTTTTCTGAATTACCATTAATTCCTGATTTTAACATTGCCCAGCCATCAAAATACATATTAGTACATTCTTCTGGAATAGCAAAATTAAGCTCGACATCATTAACTTCTGCCTGCTGCATTATGTATACAGCATCACCTGACCACTGATAGCCAGCACTGATCTTACCTGTAATAGCATCAATCTTACCACTGTCAGTTTCAAATGAATATACATTATCTTTAACCTGCTGAAGATATTCTAATACTTCATCAACTGTATCCTTTGATGTGTCATTCATCACCTCTGCCAGCTTATCAGTATAATCTGCCTGCTTGATAAAATCCTGTGACCTTAACTTATCAGACTTGATTGCACCAATTGCCGCAAACATAGTATCTCTTACATTATCCTTAACAGTAATCTTACGTCTGAACTTATCATTATTAATAATCTTCCATGTCGATGCCTCTTCCTTTGTAACATATTCTGGATTATATATAATACCTGTAACACCCCACATATATCCAGCCGCATATTTACTCCAAGGTTCACCATTGATTGTATTATTATCAAAAGTCTGCTTTATAAATGGTGAAACCCCTTTTGCATAATAATTCTCTTTGATTCCCGTGTCGTAGAATTCATCAGAAAATGGTTCAAGCCAGCCCTCAGTCATAAGCTTCATAAACATATATTCTGAAGGACATATTAAATCGTACTCATCACCTAATGTAAGCATATTGTAAAGTTCTTCATTAGTTCCAAGACAGCTATATTCGACATTAACCTTCTTGCCATATGTCTTATAATACCATTGAACAAAATCATCAACCATAGAATTATCGCCCCTGATATCTCCGCTCTCAAGATCTATTGTTTCATCAACGTTCCAGCCGCCTTCATCTATATACTCTTCCCAGTTACATATTCTAAGTGTAATTGTATCGTTATCTGCCGCCTCTGCTTTAGTAGAATTAAATCCTTTCCACACTCCTGTTATACTTCCAGACAGCATTTCAACAGCCAAAATCATAGCAAGCGAAACTTTTATAACCATTTTAGTCAAATGTCTGATATAAGATGTAATATCTATAATCACATTTTTATTCATTAATGTTTCTCCTTCTGGGCTTCATTCTTTATAGGTGCAAAATTCATAACAACTTCAACTATAACTACAATCAGGAATATAATTGTCGATAATGCCCATAATGCAGTCCTAATATTAGTCTGCGAACCCTTTGTTGCATTAACAACATATGTACTTATTGTATCAAATGTTGCCGGTTTCGTATAAGTCGCCACAAAATAATCATCAAGTGATAAAGTAACTGCCATAACAAATCCTGATATAATACCTGATGCAATCTGAGGTATAATAATATGAATTAACGTATATCCCGGTGTTGCTCCAAGGTCAAGTGCAGCCTCATAAAGACTTGGGTCCATCTGCTTTAACTTGGGAACAACCGCAAGATATACAAATGGTGCACTAAGCACTGTATGTCCTATTACAAGTGGAATATAAGTATTCTTGCTTACCCCGAATACAACAACCAGAAGAATACATAATGAAAAACCTGTCACGACATCGGCATTAACAACTGGTATCTGGTTAAGAACTGACATTGTACCATTAACATTTTTCTTAGAATAAAATGCTCCAATTGCACCTGTTGTTCCAAGTATTGTAGCAAGCACCGCACTTCCAATTGCAAGTGCAATTGAACCTATAATCATATCTATAAGCTCTGGTGTTGTAAATAATGTCACATAATTATGGAACGAAAATGAATGAATAGCTCCAATATTAGGTGAATCTGTAAAACTATATACTGCTAATATAAGAATCGGAACATACATAAATATAAGTACAAGACCGATAATTGCATATTTAACACATTTTTTAAACATACCTGTCCTCTTTCCCGTCACATATATCTACAGTCTGCGTCCTGAACCTTCATTATCGCTGTCTGCTGATATAAGACTGATTATACATATAATTATAAGAAGTATAAGTGCTATCATTGAACCATTGTTCCAGTCGTATGCACTAAAATAGCTTCCTATAAGACTACCCATAATATATGTACTGTTATAAAGCATATCAAGCACTACATAATTAGTCATCGCTGGCAGGAACACCATTGATATTCCACTTATAATTCCCGGTACAGATAATGGCAATATAATCCTTATAAATGTCTGAAAATTATTAGCCCCCAGATCATTTGCCGCTTCTATAATGCTGTTATCCATTTTCGATAATGTTGTATACAACGGAAGTATCATAAATGGAAGAAAATCGTAAGTCATTCCAATAACTGTATTAATAAAAGGATAAAATGCAAGATTACCTTCTATTAATGAAAGAACTTCCTTAAGTGCTGTAATTCTAAGTGTAAAGTTAATCCACATTGGAAGCACAAAAAGCATAAGAATAACTGCTTTTCTTTTAATCTCGCTCTGTGCAAGTATGTATGCAACCGGATACGCTATTAAAAGACACACTATAGTTACAACAAATGCCAGTGCAAAACTGTAACACAATGTTCCAAGTGTGTTAGGATCTGTAAAGAAATTACAGAGATTACTTACTGTAAACTGTCCCTGTCCATTGGTAAATGCATAATATATCAATACAAGCAAAGGGGCTGCAACAAATAATAAAAGAAATATTCCATAAGGAATTCCAAGCTGCTTACGCGATAATACATTATTCATCTTTATTAATTCCTTTCCCTTTACCTACTTTTTCAATTGAAACTTCATTTTATCCTCTGGCATAATAAGTCCTACAGCATCGTCCATATTCCACAGATACTCATCATCTACAATAAGGTCGTGTCCATACTCTGTTCTTATAACATAGCTGTAATGGTCACCCTTATAGATAAGGTTGATAATATGTCCAGATACAAGACCTTCATCCACATTATCGCTCATTCTTATATCATATGGCTGGATTGAAACCATAACCTTTAACTTATCTGTATCAACAGCCTCGTTATTCTCATCAACTAAAACATTGTCCTTCATACTTGATTTAGGAATAACCTTTGTTAAATCGCAATTAATAACCTTGCCATTAAAATCAAGTGTATAATCACTATTAATATTAGTAACAAAGCTTGTTGTATGATCCTCAGCAAGCATAATATGAATTCCGTCCGGCTCAAGCTTCATACCAATTCTTTCACCGACAGAATAACATTTGGTCGTTCTTATAACCATCTCGTACTTGCCCGATTCAACAGTAACCTCATAGTGCATACCCTTGAATATAACCGACACAACTTCACCCTCAACAACTCCGTCCTCCGGCTTAGTTATAATTACATCTTCCGGTCTTACAACAACATCAACGAGAGTACCCTCTGCAACATCGTCCATTCCCATGAATTCACCGCCGCAAAATCTTACTTTCATATGTCCTGTCATAATACCTTTGAAAATGTTACTTTCACCGATAAAGTCAGCTACAAACGCATTCTGTGGCTCATTATATATATCCTCAGGCGTACCAATCTGCTGTATCCTGCCTTCTGAAAGAACAACAATCTTATCAGACATTGTAAGTGCTTCTTCCTGATCGTGTGTTACATATATAAATGTAATTCCAAGTTCATCGTGCATATGCTTCAATTCAAGCTGCATTTCCTGACGCATTTTCAAATCGAGTGCACCTAACGGCTCATCAAGCATAAGGATTTCCGGTTCATTAACCAAGGCTCTTGCAATTGCAATTCTTTGCTGCTGTCCACCTGATAAGGTAGATATCTTTCTATTCTCAAACCCCTCAAGGTCAACTATATCAAGAACTCTCTTTACTTTCTTTCTAATCTCCTCTTTTGGCAGCTTTTTAAGTTTAAGTCCAAATGCTATATTGTCATATATATTCATATGTGGAAATAAAGCATATCTCTGGAATACTGTATTAATAGGCCTTTTGTTTGCTGGAAGCTGTGATATATCTTCTCCATTAAGAAGTATCTCTCCACTTGTTGGCATCTCAAATCCTGCTATCATTCTTAATGTAGTAGTCTTACCACATCCGGATGGTCCAAGAAAAGTGACAAACTCTCCTCTTTTTACCTCAAGATTAAAATCGTCAACAGCCTTAAATCCATTATCACTATATACTTTACTAATATGTCTTAATTCTATTATATTATCTGCCATCGTTCTCCTTTTGCACCTCTTGCTTAATTTATTAATTCAGCATGTATGCCTTATTACTTCTATCTGTTATTTTAATAATTATACATAGATTTATCAATAATAATCTTCAATATCTCATTATATTGTTACTTTATTGCCTTATTATTCTATTACTTTATTATTTAGTCTGCCTGTCAGGTACGTTGACTATACTATCTATCTTCTGCTTTAATATTGACAGGCTTCCCATTCTCTTTAATGCCATATCAGACTGCTCCTCCATCTGCTTTAGCTTCTGCGTATTTCCCATTGTCTTATATACATTTTTATAAAATTCCGCATTATAATACTCTGCAACCGCTATGCTTTCATCCAGTTCATTGTCCTGAATATTATCTATCACAATCTTATCCCTGCTGGCATAATCTACTGCCCTGCCATATTCATCATTCTTATACAGGTTCATAAACCAGCGTGTATTATATGTCCTGTTCTCATCATTATAATTCTCTGCTACCGCTATTATCATCGCAGCATTAAGAACAACAAGAATTACAATAATTATATCCATAATAATTAATCTGCTTTTCTTCATAATAATCCTCATTCCTGCGCACATTTTGCGCATATCGGCTTTGTGTCAAATGTATACAAACATAAATCCTGCGTATAAAAAATCCATTTTCACATCTATCCTCTTTGTATAAGGCACTGCTCAATTCGTGCGCTTGAAAATGTATCAATAGCCTCTAAATCCTCATCTGTAATGTGATAATATTTCTTAAGCAGTACTCCCATATCTTCCCGCATTTTGTTAAGATACTTTTCATTGTCTGATGTCATAGTTACTTCTTTATCTTTATATGCCGATAACTGTGTATAGTAGTAAAACTGCGAAAGATAATATGCCAGATTAGACACATCTGACTGTGTAAGATTATAATTATCACTATCGTTAGTATTCATAAATCCCACTGACCACACATAATATCTTACACCCATAAGAACCGAATATTCTTTATCAAATGCTTTATTATCAAGAGCATCTATCTCATCACTATAATCCGATAATTCCTTATAACTACTGCTATCAAGATATGAATATATTTTATTACTTATTTCTGTATAATTATTCGTTATTGCTGATTTCTTTACAGCCTTTTTTACAGAGCCAGTTAATGCAATACCAATAAATGCTATAAGAAGCAGTGCAATAACAACTGCGGGTATTGCAAATGCGTAAGCTTTCTTTGAATTACTGTCCGCCTTATTATGTACATTCTTTTCTGTATTATTGAAATCTTTATCATACCTGTCTATGGCTTTTTTATGACTTTCTGTATAATACTTATCTTCCATCTATTATCTCTTTTCTTATATTATTAACGGCAATGCTTTCGTTGTGTCTGTCAATTGCTTTTACAGAAAATATAGCTGCCACCAGTATGATTACAACCGCCAGTACAAGGACAAGCACTTTTACAGCCTCTTCTACAATTATTTTTTTATTAATATCAGCAAGTTCTGCCAGCCTTTGCCTAAGTCCTGCCAGTCCTTTCATATATGATTTTTCCTGTCCATAATAATTGGAATTGCCACAATATGGACACTGGCTGAGATTTTTATTAAATTCTGCGCCACACGAAGGACATATCACATTCATTTTATTATTCATACTTATTTTTCACACTTTCTTCTATAATAAGTTGGATTTGCGTACTATCCGCCGTCCTTATAGCCTGCACCTGTTCATCACTCACATAAAAATATGTCTTTAATATTGCATCCATATTCTTATAAATCTGTTCTACCTTCTCATCAGACGTATCTCCAACCGCAAGCTTTCCATATATATAATGAAGGTTATCCAAATCATAAAATTCATCCAGCAGACCACAAATATCTGTCAGTGCCTTATTCTTATAAAATATATTATCCGCGGCAAGATATTCACTTATATAATTATTCACAAATATGTATATCTGTGCAGCCTCTATCTGTGGGTGATAATCAAGATACGGACCATCTGACCAGCCTGATATATTAATGCTGTCACTATAATTAAAGAAATCATAGTAATCTTCATTCTCCCAATATCTGTCTAACGTGGCTGTCACCGTATCATATTCACTAACAGCATTTTTCTGCTTAATAAAATACCAGTCGTGTGTAAGCATATACACCACCAGACCAATAAACATTGCAAGAAGCACCGCTATAGCCACTCCACGCACAAGCACTTTTACTGTATACAGCTGCTGTGCGCTTATTGATTTTTCCGCCGTATTAACTTTTGACTGATATTTGTCATAATCTTTTTTATAGGCTTCCCCTGCCCTATTCTTCCTGCCACAATGCGGACACACCTCATCGGTCAGATTAAGCACTGCCCCACAATACTGACATTTCATATTAAATGTACTGCCTTTATAAATATTCTCCCTTTCCACGCTTTCCCTCACTTTTTCTCTCTTTTATGCTATTTATAGATAATTATTTATTGTATATACGAATAAAATGTATTATTTTATACTATACTTTAATATAATATATATTTTTCATATTAACTAAGCGTAATATGCTAAAATCTTCTTTGATGAAATATTCTTTAATGAAACATACGTTATTATAATATATAATCAGTCTTATTGCATTAGTTTATATTTTGTTTTTATAATTCACATTTTACTCACATCTTTTACATATCACGTTCACATTTTCCCTCTAATATAATCATTGTTGAAAGACATATGACATTGCTTTCAATAAACTTTTTCATAAACAGATAACTACCTACTCCCTTAAATTTGTAGTTATCACTCTCCCAAAAAGAACCTGAATGATAATCATATCAATTGCCACTTGATATCATTATCATTCAGGTTCTTTTAGTTTATTTATTAAATATTGTAATCACTTTAATTACTTTGCTGTTTCTATCAACACATTTTGTACTATAAGTCCTACTTTGCATTAACTCCTGCGATATCCTTAATCACCTCTCCAGCAATTATAAGCCCTACAACAGATGGCACAAATGCTACGCTTCCTGGAATATCACGTCTTTCTGTACATTTGTGTTCTGCTCCTGGAGGACATATGCAGTTAGTACGACAGCTTATCGACATATCCTCGATTGGTCTTGTTGGCTGTTCCTCTGAATATACAACCTTAAGCTTCTTAACGCCACGTTTCTTAAGTTCACGGCGCATAACCTTCGCAAGAGGGCACACCCTTGTCTTATATATATCTGCAACCATAAATGCTGTCGGATCCAGCTTATTACCAGCTCCCATACTGCTTATAACCGGAATTCCAAGTTCATTTGCTTTCATAATAATTGAAATCTTAGCTGTCACAGTGTCTACTGCATCAATTATATAATCATACTCATCAAATGGAAATTTATCAGCATTTTCTGGAAGAAAGAAACAATTATGAATTCTTACATCAACATTGGGATTAATCTCCAGCATTCTCTCTTTCATAACCTCTGTCTTATATTTTCCAACAGTTTTTCTCGTTGCTATAATCTGTCTGTTAAGATTGGTAAGACATACTTTATCATCATCTATAAGGTCAAATGCACCTATGCCGCTTCTTACAAGTGCTTCACAGGCATATCCTCCCACTCCGCCTATTCCGAATACAGCCACTCTCTTATTAGCTAGTTCCTGCATTGCACTTTCACCTAGTAATAATTGTGTTCTTGAAAACTGATTTAACATCTTTATCTCCATTCCGAATTATTAATTACCAAACCTACCATTATGGTAGTATTTCAATAAGAGATTATATTATAATCAGCGGTTTCTGTCAAAGTAATACTTTTATTGCTCTTTCTTACATCTTCTATATATTGACATCTATATATTTTCTTCTATATATTCACGTCTACATATTTTTATTTATATATCTGCATTTTATATTTACATCTATATATTTTTATTTATATATTCTCATTTCTTATTGTTTCTATAATATTCTGCTTTCTTATCTGGACTAATGAATATTTCATAATTCCAAGAAGCAGTATAATCACAACAACAACCGCAATAACTATAGCCGGCAATGGAAAAACATATCTTAACTGTGACTCTCCTGCTGATATATATATGACATAAGAAAGCAGGGTTCCTGACACTACACCAATTATAAGTGCTTTACTTCCATAAAATACACTTTCCATCCTTATCATTTTATCAAATTCTCTCTTTGTCATACCTATCGACTGAAGCATTGCAAACTCTTTGCCTCTTAATTCCATTCCGGTTGTAACAGTATTAAATATATTCGTAATTCCAATCAATGAAACAACAGCAATAAATCCATATAAGAATATCTTGATTGTCAGAATTAGATTTTCATTGTTTCTTCTTTCCTGTGCCGCATTAACTATGTTATTCTTCCCAATATCAAATTCATTCACAAGTATATCCTGTGCTTTATCAGGGTCGTCACAGTTAATATTAAGAAGTACACTGCAATCAATATCCCCGGGATTAAACTGATTCATATAATCATCACTTACAATAAGATAGCCATAAGAAGTATAAGCATTGTCATATCCGAATGGCCTTTCATTGCTAAGCGCCACAATCTTTATATCGTAAAATGTTGTATTATCTGATTGTCTGTTATTATCAGTTGATTGTCCTCTGCCTGTATTTCCAGCCCGATACGTTAATATATCACCAGCTTTATAACCATCATATACATTAAAATATTTTATGTTATTTCCATTATTAATGTACTGATATGTATTATCTACAAGTATACCTCCACTCTGTGCAGTTTCCTTGCTGATGCCAAGCTTTTTAATATACTTTTCATATTCTTCATTACCTAATGAAATAATATTAATATAATAATTGTCCGGTTCTGCTAAGCCCCTTTCATAATTATACATCTCATAATAATCAGCACTGTACTTTGGTTTATCCTTTAAAATGCCATTAAAGCCTCTTGCAAAAGTAAAATCTGTTATATTTGTTTCATTATTTATCCTGTTCACAATATCACTTACTTTTTTATCAGCCTCATCTACAGACATATTTTTATATGAAGACATATACACCCTTAAATCTATATTGCCATTAGCGTATCTGTTGGCTGAATCTGTTAATAAACTCATAAATCCATATAAAGCAATAAATGTCATTACACTAAGCGCAATAGAAATAGTGATTACCCTGTATTTTCTCTTGTTACGCTTCATATTCTTATAGGCAAGGACACCTCCTTCACCCCATACTTTACTGACTAATTCCGGTGTCTTTAACGACTTAGATTTTATCTTAATATCTTCACTATGATTGATAGCCATTATTGGTGACATTCGCGAAGCCCTTATTGCTGGTACTAATGCCGACAATACAATCGTAACTATCGCAAGTACAATTGATAAAAGTACTCCTAATAAAGATGGTGCATACACAATGCTCATTTCTAATGTATCAATAAGCATTTTGTTACTCAATATGACAAGAATATAACTTGCTGACAGACCCCCGACTATACCTGCTGCAACACCTATTACACCCATAAACGCAGCTTCAAAAAAAACATTTTTTCTAATCTGGCGTGGAGTAGCACCAATTGAAGCTAACATTCCGTACTGTTTAGTTTTCTGGTTAATAGATATAGCAAAGCTGTTACTTATACATACCGCTGAAGTTATAATAATTATAACCATAACAACAGCCGCCATATTATATACAAATGCAACACTTGAATCATAAAACACTTCATACTTTATAATACTGTTATTAATGTAATATGAATGTGCCTTATCAAGCTGGTTCTTTAATATACCTGCCTCTTCATCTGTTGGACTGCCTGAATACTGCTTGCTAAATAAAATTCTATCGACACCTAATATATCCGCAATTATATTATATCTGTCTTTAAGTACATTTTTATGAAACCTGATATATATGTCCGATTTATTCAAAGATGTATCTGACTTATTTGCAAATGTAATGACCGAATAACCCGGTGCAGTTCTTGGTTCTTCACCATATGGAAGCCTGTCACATATTCCCACAACCTTATACGTCTTAGTCTTCTTTACATCAAGCAGCTCATCTTCTCTATAATCATCATTCTGATAAAGTTTTTTACCATTATATGTCCTGTCGCCTATATCAAATGTAATCTCGTCTCCAAGATTGTATTTAACACCGCCATTGGTCTTAATATGACTTGATATAACTATTTCGCTGTCATCTTCTGGAAGTCTTCCTGATGTAACATTTATTTCTGCCTTTTCAAATGTATCATTATCAAGTGCCTCAATATATACATAAGGCTTACTGTCATTAACACAGTCCTCAAGCACAGCATAACCTATTTCGTGCATTTCGTAATAACTTTCCACCTGCCTGTTATTAATAACTGACTCCTTTTCCTTATCAGTCATATCATATAAGAGAAGATGAAAATCTCCATCTACCTTCTTTGCTCTTAACGTTATGCTTTCTTTTAAACTTACCGCCATAGCTGCAACTGCAGTAAGAAGTGCTGTCGCAAGTATAATACCAATAATTGTAACAATTGTTCTTTTTTTATTAAGCTTTAGATTCCTTATTGTCAACCTGTTAAGTATCTGCATATAAACTCTCCTTTCCAGCCCGTTTCATAAATTTACATAATTCTATATCTTATAAAATCTTATAAAATTATGAAACTATTTATATAAGGCTCGTGCCTGTTCATAATCTTTATACAAGCCTGCCATCTTCAATTCGTAATATTCTGTCTGCAATCTTCGCAATTTCAAGATTGTGGGTAATCATTACAATTGTCTGATTATATTTCTGATTAGAGAGTTTTAATAATTCTACGATTTCATCACTTGAACGTGAGTCAAGATTTCCTGTCGGCTCATCAGCAAGAAGTATAGCTGGGTGATTAATAAGTGCTCTTCCAATTGATACCCTCTGCTGCTGCCCACCTGATAACTGGTTAGGCAGATGTGTCACCCTGTCCTTTAAACCAAGAGTGTTGATAAGCTCATCAAGTTCGCTTTTGTCTGGTGTCCTGCCATCAAGCTCACAAGGTAAAGTAATATTTTCCTTGACATTAAGAATTGGTATAAGGTTATAGAACTGATATATAAGCCCTACCTGTCTTCTTCTGAATATTGCTATCTTGTCACTATTCAGGGAATATATATCCTCACCCTGTATATACACTTTTCCGCTTGTTGGTCTGTCCACTCCGCCAAGCAGGTGAAGAAGTGTCGACTTACCACTTCCTGAACTTCCCACTATAGCTACGAACTCGCCTTGTTCCACACTGAATGAAATATCATTTACTGCAAGTACAGCATTGTCATCTTTGCCATACTGCTTAACAAGATGTTCTACCTTTAATATCTCCATATACTGCCTCTCTTTCTGTCGCACATATAGATTATAAATATGCGTTGCTTTATTACATATCTCAATATACACAGGTAAAATGACATTTCGGTGACATTTATTTTATGTATTTAACTATAAATGTTGTCTTTTCATCATCAGACTCCACACTTATATAGCCTCCCTGCTTCTCAATCACTGCCTTAGCAAGCGGAAGTCCTATTCCCATACTGTTATCTTCGTATTTAGCTTCACTATAATAACGTTCAAATATCTGCTTCTGTCGTTGGTCACTCAGTTTATCACCTCTGTTTGTTATATACACTGCTGTATACACATCATTATCTGTTATATTTATCTTTACAGTACCTTTATGTCTACTATGTTCAATTGCATTTTTAATAATATTCTGTAACGCTTCCCTGTTCCAGTTGTAATCGCCATTTATATAGATGTCCGATTTGTTCAATTTATTCACTTTATTATCTGACCCTTTATGAATATTATCTGTATTTGAATTATGAACATATATGTCTATACTAACAGCTTTAATCTCTGCTATAACCTCAAGATTACCTACCGCTTCTTCTATAATCTTATTAATGGAAATGTTCTCGTTATTGAACTCCACCACACCCGCATCAATTCTTGACAACTTAAGCATAGTCACAATCATCCAGCTCATTCCATTAACCTGATTTAAAGCTTCATATATGAATTTCTTCCTTGTAGCATATTCCATATCAGGATTATCATTAAGATTATCCAATAGAATCTGAGTTGAGGTAAGTGGTGTCTTTAACTGGTGTGATATGTCAGATACCGACTGTGCTAACATAACCTTTTTTATTCTGGCTGAGTCTGCCTGTTCCTTCATATATACCATAATTTTATATAACGAATTCTTAAGACTGCTAAGCTCATCTTCTGAATTATCATTTATTTCCAGCTCATAATTACCGCGTGATATTTTATCCATATAATCCTGCAATTGGCCGATGGCATTCTTTCTTCTCCTCAAATATATGTAAAAACATATAATAAACAATACCGACATTACACCAATAATTAAAGTGCTGACTATTATATTGACATTTCTTATGTCACTCATATCTTTAATATAAAATGTATTATCTGTTATTCCATTTTTTCTTAATATACTGTAAAATTCTTCTGATGTTGTACTGCTTTCAAGTTCACCGTAGGACTTATTTAATATAATCGCAATTTCTTCCATATCAAAGTCCGGATACTGGCTGATTACATTTTCAATAATACATCTTATATATGTATTCTCCATATTCTTGTACTTATTAGTATACCAGCCTATCCATGATATATATACCACTACGCCGACAACCAGCACTGCACCTGTTAATAACAGACTTTTAACAGCCTGCTTATTCTTATATGTACCCATATTTTCTCCAATCTGTTATTATATTTTCATATTCTTTCTAACACATTATAATATTCTGTCCATTCTGCTGATATAATATATTGCAGATTGCTCTAATCTGACAATCTGTAACCTACACCCCTCACCGTCACAATAATATTACCTTCTTTATCGCCTATCTTCTCACGAAGCCTTTTGATTGTAACTGTAAGTGTATTATCATTTACAAAGTTACCTGCTGAATCCCATATATGTGATAGTATTTCTTCCCTTGTAAATACTTTTTTAGGATTTTGTAACAAAATTTTTAATATCTCAAATTCAAGCTTTGTAAGCTTAATTTCATTATCTTCCTTGTACAATTTTCTTATATCAACATTCATCTTTAAACCGGCATATGTAAGCTCATTGCCGCTCCGGTTTCTTCTTAGCACATTCTTAATTCTCGATAGAAGTTCCATATTGCGGAATGGCTTTATAACATAATCATCTGCACCTAACTCCAACCCCATTACAACATCTTTCTCCTCATCTTTAGCTGTAAGAAATATGACAGGGGCTATATCATCAGCTTTAATCTTTCTGCAAAGTGAAAAGCCATCCCCATCAGGAAGCATTACATCAAGTATGACAATATCTATGTTCCATACATCACCAGCTCCAATTAAAGCTCTATATTTTTCAGTTTCCTTTGCATTATCTAATATCTCCTTTGCCTGATATGCACTTCTTGCAACCCTGACATTATAACCATTATTGGTAAAAAGGTATTCTAACCCCATAATTATTGCTTCGTTATCCTCTATTAATAAAATATTACTCATATCTTTTCTCCAATCTTAATTCTTAATTACACAGTTATCATAATACTACTGTTTAATACACTTTATTATTTAATCAGCTATTTTTCTTATTTTTCTTAAGTTCACATTATTATATAATTTATACAATAAAATATTTTAATTGTATACCCTGTTTAATATATCCATACAAATATAGTTTCATTATTAAATAATATTTATCAATTTTGTCTGGAATTGAATTATTTTGATTGTATTTGAATTATTTTACGAATTGTATAAACAATAATTTTCGTGTATAATACATACCTGTAGTTTATACTATCAGGGGGAAACTTATATGTTTATAGGGAATTGTAACGTAACTGCTGAACTTGTCAGCTTAATTGTGGCCGGATTTTTGACATTTCTTATGTTATACTCCAATCCAAGAAAGACGAGTTCATACCAAATCATTCATTATGGAATACTTTTATCGATGATATCTATCGCCACGCAGCTTGCATTTTTTTATAGTCAGGCTCACACCGATATGTTTAACAGAGAATTAAGATTATTCCTGTCGTTAGCATTTTTAGCAGAATACCTTGCATTACTAATGATGCTCTATGTGTATATATGTCTTCTTTCAACAAGGACATTACATCACACGAAAAATCTGCAATCAAAAGTATTATCATTCGGCTGTACTTATGCTATTGCTGTTTTTGCATTTGCAGTATCTGGTAAATTACCGGATATAATTGATGGTTTACTGCCATTAGAATATTATATTAATTTTTATGCTATCTTTGGCATAATAACCTGTTTAATATGCCTTTTATCCATATTATTAAATAAACATTCAATTCCAAAGGTAGTCAATAAATATGCTTTAATATTTATTCCAGTAGATTTCATAATGCTTTCAGTTCAATTTATGACAAGCAATATAATATTTTCAAGTCTCACATATGTATTACCATTTTTAATATATTATATATTATTTCACAGCAATCCATATGATGAACTTATTGGCTGTCAGAATATGCACTCCTTTGAAGCAAGATTTACAGACAGTGTATCAATGAAACGTAAATTTCTCGTTGTATACCTTAACTTTCCTCAGCTTAAAAATGTAAATTATGCTATTCATAATGAAAAAGTTGAAGAAACAGCCGCTAATGTATGCAGACGAATTGAAAAGCTTCATCATATGGTTCATATTTACCGATTTACCAATGATGAATTTGCTATGATTTTATATATCAAGGATGAAAACAAAATAAAGCAGTTTCTCAATAATGTGGAGATGGCAATAATTGATTATATGACTGCTTCATCTTACACAATTAACTACAGAATAGCTGCTATCCAGAGCAATCCTGTTGTATCATCAACACATAAGTTAAGCTCAATGTCAGCCTACCTTTTTAATAAAATTGCCAATGAACCTGGCAATCAGTGTTATCTTGCTACAGATAAGGATTACAAGGAATTTCACGAGGCATACAAGATTGAACAGCTTCTTCTTGATATCCGCAATAAGAATGACCTTGATGACGAACGTGTATTATGCTATGCACAGCCTATATTCAGTGTTAATAACAACAGCTTTAGAACAGCCGAGGCACTTATGCGCCTCTCACTTGATGGAACAATCATATATCCGGATAAGTTCATACCTATTGCTGAGAAGAATAACTGTATTCATACTTTAACGCGAATAATTCTTAACAAGGTATGTAAGATTGTAGCTGAATTTGAGAAGAAATATGACTTTGATGCAATAACTATCAATTGTTCATCATCAGAATTATCTAATCGTAATCTTTTTGATGAGCTTATGGCTATAATTAATTCCAATAATATTATGCCAGAACATATCCGTCTTGAACTTACAGAAAGTGCTATGTTTGATGATTTCAATATGGTTATTCACAATATGGAAAAGCTTAATGAGTCCGGTATCAAGTTCTATCTTGATGACTTCGGAACTGGATACTCTAACCTTGAAAGAATAATTGGCTGTCCATTTAACACAATCAAGTTCGATAAAACACTGCTTTACAAATCTCTTGATAACTCCGCTGTATCGGATATTGTATCTCACCTTACAAGCGTATTCAAGGAACAGGGATTTGTATTATTAATTGAAGGCGTTGAAAATGAAGAACAGGCATCTTACAGCATAGATAAAGGCTTTGATTATATTCAGGGTTACAAATATGCTAAGCCACAGCCTGTTATTAATTTGAAGGACTACTTTGATAAGCAGGAAAAATCCATATCTTAATATTTACATTTTTTCTAATTATTAATATATTAATCCGCAATTCCTTATAAGCTAAATATAAAAAATGACCATTATACTTACCAATAATAAGTATAATGGTCATTATATATATGGGGATTTTAAATATAATCGTATAATAATACTACCACTAATTATTTAATCACCCCATTAATTCTATTCTTAATCAACATCCCACCAATTGTTGGCAGAGGTCTTTTCCTGTCACCCTTAGGTGCTGATTCTTTCTCAGCCTCAACAATTCGTTTCTTAATCTGCTCCATTTTATCATCTAACTGTGCAAGTTGGTTAGCACAATCTGATAACTCCAATGCAAGTATTTCAGCTTCGCTGTCTGGAATATTCTTCTTATATCTTAGCTTATGCTCAACACTCGCCCAGAAATCCATAGCAATAGTCCTAAGCTGAACTTCAACCTTCATTCTTCGTTTCTCATTCTGTAAGAATATCGGTATCTCAATGATAAGATGAAGACTTCTATAACCACTCTCTTTAGGATTCTTGATATAGTCCTTTTTCTCGATAAGTATTATATCGTCCTGCTGTAAAAGACAATCAGCAAGCATATATATGTCCTCTGTAAATGAGCATATTACTCTTATTCCTGCAATATCCCTTATATTCTGCTCAATAGATTCCATTGTAAATGGAATATTCTTCTTGTTAGCTTTCTTGATAATTCCTTCTGTTGACTTTATTCTTGTCTTAATAGTCTCTATAGGATTACGGTCATACTGTAAAGAAAACTGCTCATTAAGAACCTTGAACTTAGTCTCAACTTCCATAATTGCACATCTGTAATAAGCCATAAGTTCATTAAATGGCATTGTATTCTCTCTTATAAAATCAAAAACTTCATCTGACATAAGATTTTCTCGTATAAATCTCTGTTCTTCCTGTTTTAAAAAATCTTCAATACCCATTAGTTATTATAAGTTCCTTCCTGCTATTCGCTTGTAAAATGCTTTATCAACAGCACAATTATCCATTATGCAGTATATTCCTTCTAATATAAGCAAATGTATAATCTTCACCTTTCTCTGACAACATAACAAGTAATGAATACAATAATTCCTTAGTCTTCGGATTAATTATGTAATGATCCATTCCTCTCTTAAAATAATTCAAAGAATCTACATCTGTGTACTTATCTTTATTATATATCTTACTCGCAGCTACCCTGTCACAAAACATTTCAATAACATAATTAACAGGCATTTCCATTCCTATAAGACTTCCGTCACCACCTTTAGCTGGATAATCTATCCAATATTCATAGTGGTGCTTATTCCTTCCTTTATGATGAAGCCACGCTGTTGAACATCCTTCTGCTTCCCTCTGTGCATTATTCGGACTTCTGTTACCATCCTGATAATACTTTACACCTGGAATAAACTCTGAAAAGCTATATTTGGATAAGTCGTGCAATAATCCCTGCTTATACAGACCCACACGAAAACAATTCTTCATAACCTCTAACTTATGCGTATTAATAGTATGCAAATGTCCAAAAAAATTATGAAAAAACTTACCCGGCTTCATTACTGTCAATCCTCCATGCCTGATTTTATCCTAACACTCTGTTTGTTAGAAATTGTTAATTATTAAACCATCTTACCACGCACATTATACAGTATTCATATAAGCAAATTCAAGCATTACAGCAAGTCTTAATACGAAAAATCGAAAAACTTAATAACTTTATATATTCTTTATTGATTAATCTCACATATTACCTTGATGCCTTTATCGCTTCATCATAAAAGTATTCCTGTGAGTTAATCGACTCTTCACCTTCTTTAATACCTTTATGGTAATAGTTGCCGTCACTTCCCATAATTCTTGCTTTGACATTATCTTTAAGCATTATATTAAACATATGTAATATACGCTCTTTAATACTTTCATCATATACTGGTCCAGCAACTTCGACCCTCTTAAGAGTATTACGTGTCATAAAATCTGCTGAGGAAATATACATCTTTATATCTGCACCCTTTCCGAATATATATATTCTTGAGTGCTCAAGAAATCTACCAACAATACTTGTGATTGTAATGTTATCTGTATATCCGGCTATTCCTGCAACCATACAGCTAATTCCTCTTATAATCATATCAATCTTTACCCCGCTCATAGATGCCTCAACAAGCTTCTCTATTATAACCTTATCTGTGAGCGAATTAATCTTTATTCCTATATAAGCTTCCTTTCCTTCTTTTGCAATAGCAATCTGCTCATCAATTAATGAAAGGATTTTATTCTGTAAGCACTTAGGTGCAACGAGCAAATGCTCTGTATTTTCAACAACATCTCCAAGTCCGAGATTATTGAATACATCTGCTGTCTCCTTGGCAATAGCTTCACTTGAAGTAAATAAAGCAAGATCTGTATATAATTTGGCAGTTTTTTCATTAAAATTACCTGTTCCAATATGTGTTATATAACGGAAATCTTCTCCCTCTTTATATGTTATAAGACAAAGCTTTGAATGAACCTTGATATGGTCTATTCCGTATATAATCTTACAGCCGGCTTCTTCAAGCCTGCGTGACCATTCAATATTATTCTCCTCATCAAATCTTGCCCTCAGTTCAACAAGTACAACAACCTCCTTGCCATTCTCAGCCGCATCTATAAGAGCCTCTACTATCTGTGAATTCTTCGCAACACGGTATAATGTCATCTTAATTGACAGAACCCTGTCATCACCTCCTGCTTCATTAAGAAGCCTTATTAATGGATGCATACTCTCATATGGATAACTGAGCAATAAATCCTTCTTTGCAAGCTGGTCTATAAGCGGCTGCTTAATATCAATATTACTTGAATTCTGTGGTACGCGTCTTTCATAGAACAACTCTCTCCTGCTTCTTAAGTCATCCTGTATCTTTGATATAAATGACATCTCAAGAGGTGACTCAGAATAAAATACCTGCTTCTTATCAAGCTTAAGTTCCTTACATAAAGCAGATATTACTTTATCATCAAGCACTCTTGAATATTCAAGCTTTACAGGACACAGCTTCCTTCTTTCCTTAATAAGCTGTTCCATAGTATCCCTGTAATCCATCTCTTCATCATAGAATGCTTCGTCCATATCTATATCTGCATTTCTTATAATTCTAATCAAAGACTTACTCTTAACACTATATTTCTTAAATATCTTTGGAAGAAAATGCAGTATAAGTTCTTCAATAAGCATATACTTATGACTGTCTGATGGTATTGGAATAAGTCTGTCAAATACACCATTACTGCACGGAACAACGCCTATCTTGTCATTGTTCTTTGAACCAAGAAGTGCCACTGCATATATTTCTTTATTCTTAAGAAATGGAAATGGATTCTTCTTGCTTATAACCTGTGGTGATAATATAGGAAGAATTGAATTATTAAAATATTCCTCTAAATATACAGCATCAGAATATTCAACATCATTAAAACTTATAAGCTTTACTCCCTGCTCCTCAAATCTATACATAAGCTGCTGATATATCTTATCTTTCTTATGCAGTAATTCCCTTGTCTCACTAAAGACAGCATCAAGCTGCTCTCTTGCTGTCATAAGTGTCTTATTATCAAATCCTGCATTCTTATCGTGCTTATTTCCCTTAGCAAGCAACATCTGGTCATATAATGAACCAACTCTTACCATATAGAATTCATCAAGATTACTATTAAATATAGATACAAATGTTAATCTCTCACATAAAGGCACTTTTAAATCCGCAGCCTCATCAATTACTCTCTCATTGAACTTAAGCCAAGACAACTCTCGGTTAGCAAAATATGGCTTTGGTACATCAGCACCTGAAGCGTTGCTCTTAATATCTCCGAATAAAGCACTGCCATTTATCTCACCAACTAAAACATTACTCTTAACCTCATCGGCTGAAGTATTATTCTTAACCTCTGCCTGATATACATCTTTATTAATATATGCGTTATCTGAATTAATCTCTTTAAACTCTGGTTGATTCATCTCTTTATTATCACTGATATTCTTCTTATTATTAACTTCTTTATTGTTATCATTATTAATAGTCATATGAGCCTCTTTATCTTTCTTCCAAAATCCTAGTCTCCAAAACATATTCCCATCGCCTTTGCTTCTGTAATTATTCCCGCCTGTGGATCTACAGTCTTTAATCTGCCCGCAACTTTATTTAATTCAATCTTATCTATCTGATTATTGCGGACACATACCATATATCCATATTCTTTATTTATTATAAGTTCTGCTGCTTTAGCTCCTAACCTTGAAGCTAATACCCTGTCATAAGCACAAGGACTTCCACCTCTTTGTACATGACCTGGTACAGTAACCCTTACTTCCTGACCTGTTCTATCCATAATACCTGCACCAATTCTGTATGCTGCTGATGGATAATGCTCCTTCTTTCTTACTTCTTTAAGTTCTTTCTTACTATATAACATTTCCTCTTTGGATATTATACCTTCTGCAACTGCAAGAATTGTAAAATGCTTTTTATCATTAATTCTTTTATTAATTGCTTCTACAACCTTATCTAAATCGTATGGTATCTCTGGTATAAGTATTACATCAGATCCACCTGCTATGCCCGCATGCAGTGTAAGCCAGCCTGTCTTATGTCCCATAAGTTCAACTATAAATACCCGGCTGTGTGATGCCGCAGTTGTATGTATACAATCTATGGTATTCGTTGCTATATCAACTGCTGACTGGAAACCAAAGCTTACATCTGTCCCAACCAGATCATTATCAATCGTCTTAGGAAGTGTTACAACATTAAGTCCTTCTTTATATAAAAGATTGGCTGTCTTATGTGTACCATTACCTCCCAATATTACAAGACAATCAAGCCCTAACTCCTTATATGTGTGCTTCATTGCCTCAACCTTGTCCTTACCATTCTCATCAGGTTCATTAATCTTCTTAAATGGTGTTCTTGATGTTCCAAGTATGGTTCCACCTATAGTTAATATCCCTGAAAAATCATTAATATCCATAAGCTTATATGTATTATTAATAAGTCCTCTGTACCCGTCAAGAAAACCATATATCTGAACATCATCCACTTTATTGTAAAGACTTTTAGCTACACCTCTCATAGCGGCATTAAGTGCCTGACAGTCACCACCGCTTGTCAACATTCCTATTCTCATATTAATCTCCATTCCTGCACACATTTTTGTACATATCAAGTTTATGTCTAGTGCGCACAGACACAACCTCGCGTGTAAAAATTTATTTTTACACTTATATCTTTATCTTTGTTACTTATTATTTTCTATTGTACATTAAACAACTATCTAATATCTTCATTCTTGATATATTTAAATAAATTGCTTCATAGTTTTGCAATTTCTGACATTATATTATAGTAGTTATGTAAAGTTTAACGAACTTATATGTAAAATCTATGTAAATTAAATATACTATACAACATATTCACATCTATACCGAATTAATATATTTATAGTATATCACACTATATTTTTACTGTACATATATATTTTAAAATTTATATACTTTTTATATATTAAGTTGAATAAATTTCAACTAATACTAATTACATTTTTCAATGCATTATGATACAATAAGAAGCACTGAATTAGTATGCCGTTATCTATACACCGGTATTTATGGAGGATTAATATGACAAGAAAAGAGATTAATGAAATCAAATCACAATTCAATATAGAAGACTGCGGAATTCTTAAATTATGTGGATGTTATGTTGACGGTGAAAAGAATAAAGTCACAACTATGAATGAAACATTCCTCAATCTTCCTGAGGAAGAACGCCATAAATATATAGATATATTTAAAAAATGTCTTTCTGGCACACCAGGACGTAACCTTATTGATATGCAGTTTACTCTAGATGCCTACGGTGATAAACAGCCTCACGATTTTCTGCTTGAGCTAAGAGACAGTGAATTAAAAGACGAGAATAAACTCAATGAATTATATGATAAAATAATTGCCAACTATTATTATCCAGGCAACTACTTAATTCTTGTAATCAATCAGGCATATGATGTTCCGGGTATGACTGCGGATAATATCGCTATGGAAGATGCTTCTGACGAAGTGTATAACTATATTTTATGCTGTATCTGTCCGGTTACTCTCTCTAAACCTGGGCTTGGATATTTTGAAAATGATAAGACTTTCCACAATCAGGTTCAAAGCCATATGGTTGACAATCCTGACATAGCATTTCTTTTCCCAGCCTTTAATAATCGGAGTGCTGATGATGAAAAAATTCTGTATCACTGTAAAGATATAGATGATTTCCAACAGAATTTTCTTACATATGTACTTAGCTGTGAAATTCCACTTCCAGCCAATGTACAGAAAGAAACCTTCAATACATTAGTAACTGAAACACTTGGTGATGATTGTAACTATGAAACTGTTAAAAATATTCACGACAACCTCAATGAAATAATTGATGAGCACAAAGCTGTTTCAAGTGCTCCTGTAATGCTTGATAAGACTGAGGTTAAGGAAATTCTTGAAAAAAGCGGCGTAAAAGAAGAAAAGCTTGCTGACTTTGAAGAACATTTTGAGATTGCTGCTGGAGAAAATGGAAAACTTGCCGCTAACAATATCACACCTTCAAGAAAATTTGAAGTAAAGACACCCGATGTTGTAATCAAAATCAATCCTGATAAAACCGACCTTGTAGAAACCCGTGTAATTGACGGAAAGCAGTGCCTCGTTATCCAGATTGATGAACATCTTGAAGTAAATGGAATTTCTGTTAATCCTGATACCGGCGAAGTAATTGACCGCAATGAAAATACTAATAACAATATATACTAGATTAATTATGCAATAAAATAAGCATTATTGTATACAATAATACTTATAATATAAAATACCGCATTAATGTGTAACATATTCCAAGTTATGGAATATCCACATTAATGCGGCATTTTTTATTATTTATGCACTAAACAGATGATTATAATTCACATATCTGCTTATGTACTATATCTTAAAGAACTTCATTTCTGAGTTAAGCTTCTCTGATATCTTCATCAAATCATTAGCAGTTGTTGAAAGCATACTAATTGTAGCTGTAAGCTCCTGCATTGAAGCTGTTGTTTCCTCAGCTGATGCAGCATTCTGTTCAGAAATAGCGGAAAGATTAGCTATTACGTCATTAACCTGTTGTCTTGCGTCATCACAGGAACCTACATTAACCTCAATTGCTGCTGTCTCCTGTCTTGATACATTAATGCCATCACTAACATCAACAAAACTGTCCCTTGTCGCATTAAGCTTAACAACCTGCTCATTAATAAGAAGCTTTGTAGAATTCATCTCTTCAACAGTCTTTTCTGATTCCTGCTTAAGATTTTCAATTATCTGCTTAATCTCACCAGCCGCTTCATCTGACTGTGATGCAAGCTTCTGTATCTCAGATGCAACAACTGCAAATCCTTTTCCTGCTTCACCAGCCCTTGCTGATTCGATTGAAGCATTTAGTGCTAAAAGACTTGTCTGGTCTGCTATATTAGTAATGAATGCAGCTGCTTCTCCAATCTTGCCAACCGATTCATTAGTAAGCTCAATCTGATCTGCAATCTTATTAACTGCTTCTGTAGTATGGTCATTAGACTCAGATAACTCAACCATAGTATTCATTGAAGTATCACCTGCGTTACCCATAACATTAGCCGCCTGTGTAAGATTAGATACCTTCTCAACAATATCCTCAATAAGCTTGCCCATATTAGCAATATATGATGAAGCATTCTGGATTTCCTCTGCCTGCGACACAGCTCCTTTTGATATATCTTCAACTGCACTTGATATTTCTTCTGTAGCCTTACTTGACTGGCTCGCTGTAGCCGCCATCTCATCTCCAGACTTATATAACTGATCTGCTGATTCTGTAAGTCCTGTCACAATACCATTAAGTTTGCTGATAAGTGCCTGTACAGAACCCGCCATCTCTCCAATCTCATCATTACGCTTTAACATATTAGGATCAACCTTCATAGTTAAATCACCATTAGACAGGGAAACAAATAATCTGTTGACTGTCACTAAAGCATTAGCAATTTTTCTGGAAAGCATCAATGATATCACTGCTATTACTAAAAGAACAATAATTGTTACTCCCACAAGTGCTATAACCCTCTGTATAATAAATGATGTTATAGCTGTTCTTGGTTCTCCAGCAAATAACATACCCACAATATTGCCGTTATAATTCTTTAATGGAAGATATACACCTGTATAATCAACTCCATCAATATCGATATGATCTGCTTTATATGTCTCTCCTGTCTTAACCTTTTCCCATACTGAATCTGGTGCTTTAAGGCTCAACATTCTCTTATTATTAGAATCTCTTAATGATGTTACCTTGGAATCAACACCATAAAAGATTGCAATATCTGCATCATTATCATCTGTAAACTTATCAATTCCGTCCTGCTTCTGTGAAAGATTAGTATCACCTTTAAAAATGTTACCATTATTATCGACACGCCAATCACCAGAATATGTATTATCATAACTTGACTTTGTTGCCTCTGCTAGAAGCACAAGTCCATTAGATGCCTCTGCATTCATACCAGCTGACATATTAACAATTGCAATAATAAGCACTACTGTAATACCCACAACTGTAGGAAGAACAGAACTAGCTATAAGTCTTGCTTTAATACTCATCTTAAGTCCCGGCTGTCTATACTCATTCGATGTGTTATTATCATTAGAAATATCCTTATTCTTAACTGACTTCTTAGACTTACTCTTAACAACCTTAGGCTTGTCAGCTTTCAATTTATCTTTTACAGGCTGCTTAGCTGATTCCTTCTTTCCAAATCTTTTAGACTTTGGAACTTTTACCTTCTTATCCACTTCTGATACAGCTTCCTCGCTATCTGCTTCAGGCATCGTAGATTCAGCATCAACCTTTGTTGTATCTTCCATACCATAACCTCCTAGTTTCTTATATAACATAGAATATATCATTTCATATCGTTGAAGTATTATAACATAAATAAATATAAATGTTCTACATTTTTCTACTCTTTTTGCACATATTTTCCTGTATTATTAGATATAAATTAATCCCATTCAGCAAGTGTTCTATAAATAAAAAAGTTCCCCGGTCTGGGGTGACCGGGGATGAGTAGAGGGGATAGAAATATAGTCAAGTATATTGGCTTTGGAGATTGTCCAATATACTTTCGTCCAAATTAAACTTAGTATCAGGTTCTCAAAAATATAACCAAACAAACATCATCTAACTTTCAAATATCATAACCTGACACAATCTATTATAATATCTTATTAAATATTGTCAATTAATAATTAACCTAAATTAACATTAAATAATAAAATCTTTCTCATCAGTTAAATATCAATATGCAAAACAATTATTAATATCTACCTGACACTTTTACATATTATAATAGGTTACTTTTAATATAGCAACTGAAAAATTGTATTTTTTATACTTTTTTAATGATTTATTGTCCTGTGTTATTATTATAATAATTAATCTGTCACTTTGTCAAGCTCTCTTTTAATTAATTCTGCCGTTGGTGTTATAGCAAGACCTTCTCTGGCTGTTTCTTTTAAACTTGATGGCATTGCCGCACCAATTCTCTGCATTGAATCAATAACTTCATCTGGTGATATTACACTTTTAATACCTGCCATAGACATCTGTGCAGCCGTTATTGCATTCATAGCTCCCGCAACATTTCTTTTAATACAAGGAACTTCTACAAGTCCACATACCGGATCACATGCAAGACCTAACATACTCTTTAATGCCAATGCACTCGAATTAACTATCTGCAGGCTATCTCCTCCCTGAAGAAATGTCAACCCTGCCGCCGCCATTGCACTTGCACTTCCAATCTCTGCCTGACAGCCTCCTGATGCCCCGGCTATAGAAGCATTTTCTGCTATAACTGCTCCAATTCCTGAAGCAATCAGCAACGCCTTAACCATATCATCTTCAAGTGCCTTAAAATATGTTTCATATGATATAAATACCGCTGGAATTACTCCGCAAGACCCCGCTGTAGGTGCAGCTACTATTCTACGCATACACGCATTAGACTCTCCCATTTTAAGAGCTTTTTCCATAACCATTCCTACAAAATCTCCACATATATTCCTGCCTGATTTGTTATATTGATACATCAGCTCTCCGTCACCACCTGCCATCCGGCTTGGTGACTTAAGAGATTTATCATAATTATTATCTGCAGTTTTCATAGCTTTATACATCAGACGCATATTTTCAAAAATCTTATCTTCGGAAACCATACGCTCGTGTGCATTATCCATCATAATAACCTGCCATATCTGTGCATTGTTCTTATGACATAATTCCACCAAATCATTTATAGAATGATAATTCATTATTTAATCTCCCTTTTGCGATAAATATGTTACTTTAGTTATTCCTTCAACCTTTTTGAGCCATTCTATGCCTTCGCGTGGTATCTCCTGATCACATTCCAGAACCATTACTGCATCACCGCCTCTGTTAGAACGATACAACTGCATAGTTGCAATATTCACGGATTTGTGTGCAAGCATTGATGTCACTTCACTAACGTGCCCCGGCTGATCCTGATTATGCACAACTAAAGTTGGATAATCTCCCGAAAAATTCGTTGTTATTCCATCAATCTGTGCGATATTTATTCTTGAACCACCAAGTGACTCACCTACAACCTCAAGCTGCTTTCCAGAAATACCTGTTAATATAATCTGTGCACTATTAGGATGTGCTTCTTTCAGCGTTGATTTTCCAAATGTCACCTTTATTCCTTTTTTTTCGGCAATCTCCATACTATGTGGTATTCTCATATCATCAGGCTGCATTCCAAGTAGTCCTGCAACTATAGCCTTATTAGTTCCGTGTCCCTTTCCTGTATCAAGAAAAGAACCATACAGCAAAATATTTGCTTCCTTTATCTGTTCTCCCATCAACTTCTGGGATATATATCCAATCCTTACCGCACCCGCTGTATGTGAACTGGATGGTCCAACCATAACCGGGCCAATTATATCAAATATATCCATTAAATCCTCCGTGAATCCAGATGCTTAAAATATATTTAATAATATTTACTCTGAATTATTGTGAACTTGGTATTAATAATTTTGTCTATCATTCTATTTGCATTGTTTTATTTGAAATATTTACTTCTTTCCTACTATATTAGAAAATGTATCTTCTAAGCTCTTTCCTACTGATTTCATTGCATCACCAAATTCATCAGCCATACTTTTAGCCTTCTTATCTAGTTCATTTTCTTTTACATAATCTGTAACCTTATCCGCCGCATTATTAGTGACGTCAACAGCTTTACCAACACCTCTTAAGACCTTTTCTTTATTAATAAATCCCATTATTATCAGCTCCTCTTTTATTTATTAATCTATCAATCTGTTAGCTTTTAAATTATAAATCCATTAATCAATTTCTAACTATATTTAAGTTTATATATCAATAACTGGTCTAATCGTAAACTACTCTGTTCAATCAATTTCTAACTGTATTTAAGCTTATATTGTTATTATACATTTATTTTATAATTTATATTATATCATATTTTCTGCGTTGCTTTTCCACGCATATGAAGTTTCGAAGAAACTTCTAAGTGACTACGAAGTATTCATATTATATCATATTTTTTGTGCAGCTTTTCAGCACATATAAAGTTCCGTAAGGAACTTTTAAGATGAGCACTCTTGTGCTCATTATATCATCTATTTTATCATTTAAACATAATGTTTATATTACAATATATTCTTTAATACAATATTGGATTTATGTCACATAATATAGTTTTATATTACAAATACAGTTATATACTGTGATTTCAACATAATTATACTTTTTAATTTCAACAGTATTACTTTTTCTATATAGTTACCTATAATAATTTCAATTCAACTACTGCATTCATTTTATTATCTGTTTCAAATATGACAAGGCAGTTATAATTATTATCTGTAAGACATTTTATTTTTATGTTATCATTCTGCATAATTTCTTTTTTATATTCAATTCTTATATAGTTAAAATCTACATTTTTATAAATATCTTCTGGAACAACTTCTAATGCTGCTTCCAAATAGCTGACATTATGTAAATGTCCATTAATATCAATATCTCTTCTCTGTATTAAATATGGCTTTTCTGTAACCATAATGTTATCTGGCAGATTATCCAAATCAGGAAGCTCTATCTTCTTTATCTCCTCATCGAATACATTTTTTTCTGTTTCAGTACCGTATATATCGTTCATTTTGTTGTCTAAAATAATAGGTCTACGTCTTACCAAATCCATATATAGCCATCTTGAAGTACCTATTGCACATAACTCACCATTCTGGTCGTATAATTCAAAATCCCTAAATGCACATAATCTATCAGACTTTCTAGACCATGTGCTTGCATCTATATATTCATTGTAAGCTGGTCTTTTAAGGATTTTTATCTTCCAATCCAGCAATACCCACGCCTTTTTATTAATAGCAGATGCCGATACCCCCAATCCAACCTTATCTGAATGAGAACCAGCAATATCCTCCATAATCGTAACGATTCTTTTGTTGTCTATCTTATTCTCTCTTCCAATATCCTCTAACTCTACTTTATATCTTTCTTTATATATCATTATCTATATTCCTCAATATATTCATTATATGTTAACTATGTGTATGTTTAAATAAAAGCATATCAGCTGATTAGTATTAGTTAATTTATATTAATATTTCAGTGATTATCACTTGTTACACCTGTAAATACAAGCTTTAACTATTAGAATTTTTTAGTATTTATTCTAATTATCAACGCCTAATCTATATGTATTAATGCTCATATTATACATTTAATAATACTTTATTGTTTTACAGTACGGCCGTCTGATGTGTGCTTTATCTAATAATTATTATTGTTCATCATCCAATATCTGTTAGTGTTCTTATATTATAAATGTTATGAGTTGAAATATCCATAAAAAATCAATTAAATGTGTGTGTTAGTTACATAATTGCAAATATAATCTGCAACTATATATGATTATTTAATAATCTAAAAGCAATATAAATGTTTCACGTGGAACTTAAAACATTTGTTTGTGATATTGTTACTAATTACTATAATTGTATAGATTATATAAGTTTCATTAGTTATAATATTTTATATTTAATTATATTGTTTTAGATTTATTATAATTAAATATATTATTGGTATTATGTATTATTAATCACTTTTCAATAATAGTACTCAAATAAAGTGAACTCAGTTCACTTTATTATATTCCTTATAATATATGTCTTATCAATATGTATAATACCACTTTATGAATTAATTCAATTATATTTAATAATATATTTGCTGTAATTTTTTTATTTATAATTATATATAGATATTAAAGCATTATCCAATAATCATATATAACAATTAAACTAGATTATTAATATTGATAAACAAATTCAAATTGATAACTTAATATTATGTATGTGCATAATGCTTTGTTTATATAGAATTATAATTGAATATCAAATATATAATTTGGACATAGAATCCCACCATATAATTCATATAGATAATTTTATTTATTGAACTCAGTTCACTTTTAGCTGTGTATAATATTATAAATACTCATTTATATCATTATAATTTTGAACTCAGTTCATAATTTTTTATAAATCATTTTATTATTTTTGTATTCTTTCTATTTTATTTATGCGTAAATACTCACTTAATCCATCAATTATATTATGCATATCTATATATGCTTTCTATGTCAGAGTTTTATTATATAGAATCTAAAAATCCTTAAAATTCTTTATAGCACTATCATTACAATCTATTATTACAATCATTACAATTTGATATCAATGTAAATCATAAAGGAAATGACTATATATTAATTATAATAATGAATTTATTATTAATTTCATATCTTTCGGCAAAATTGAATTAAGAAATAATTATATAAGAAATAATCTAAGCATATATAATAGATTACTACAAAATAATATATATCAAAAATATTAAGTAATTTATTCTTATTTATTATATAAATATACCTTATTATATTTTAAATTTATTTATCAATATTTAGAAACCTGTTTACTTATTACATAAGATTATTGGATAATGTTTTAATATCTATATATAAATGTGAATAAACAAATAACAGTAAAAATATTTTAAAATATTTTTCTACATTTATAAAAATTGAACTGAGTTCACAAAAAAACTTAACATAAATATCATAAAATAATATAACTTTTATATTGATAAAACGTAATTTTGTTGTATAATAAAATTAGATTTTAATGAAAGAAGGACAATAATGAGCGTAGTAATAAGTTTAATTAACGAAAAGGGGGGTGTAGGAAAATCATCCTCAGCCATAACAATTGCTCAGATTTTATCTATTTCTGGCTATTCTATATTATTAATAGACTTAGACCCACAGATGAATACAAGTAAAATGTTTGGCAAAAGTGACAAAGGTATGGATATTGACTATGAACAGCTGTTTTGTAGTAAGTTTGATGATAAAGCTACTGTTATGAATTACATTTCTACAACAGACTATGAAAATATATCTATACTTTGTGCATCAAGAGAATTAAATAATCTTATATATAAAATATATGATGAAAGTAAAGAATCTAATGTAGAATTATGTTTTAAACATAATCTTAGTCTATTAAAAGATGATTTTGACTATATTATAATAGACAACTCGCCTTTTAAATCATACCTTACGACATGTGCTATGTGTGCCAGCAATAAAATCATCACACCTATATGTGTTGATAACTTTTCATATGATGGTTTAATGTCACTTTTTGATACAATTGAAGATCTCAATGCCAAATATGCACTTTCTATTGAGTTTGCAGGTATGTTTATGACCAGAGTGGCAGGAAGAACAACCTTATATAAACAAATGTTTGAAAGTTATGAGAATATGTTTGGTGACAAATTCCTTCCTGTATCAATAAGAAATTGCATTGCCGTCAATGAATCTAATACATTGTTTGAACCATTACTCACATATGATAAGAGAAGCACCGCAGCTCAAGATTACATAGAATTAGTTAATTATCTTGGACTTATGGATAATAAACATTACAGAGAATTAGCAAAATATCTTAAAGGAGAGAAGAAATAATGGCTAAGAAATCATTTACTGCTGGTGGTACTAAAACAGGTATCCTTAATTCTGACGGTGGAGAAAAACTTAAAGAAATTCAGGCAAAGACACAATACAATTTTAAATATATTCCTAAAGATAAAATTGTATCTAACCCTAAAAATGAAATGTATGCACAGGATGGCATTAATGCACTCAAAGAAAGTATACTTGTTAACGGTCTAAGACACAATTTATCTGTATTATATGATTCTGACAAAGATATATATCGTCTTATCTCTGGTGAAAGAAGATATCACGCCATATCAGAAATGGATGAAAAGGATTACCAGACACTTTTTCCTGCTGGAATCCCCTGCAAAGTTGAAAAGTCTGATATTACTGAAATTGACGAAGAAATTATGCTTATCTCAGCCAACCACGATGTAAGAGAATCTTCAATGGAAGTTAAAAGATGGGAAGTAAGCCGTTTAAAAGAACTTTATGAAGCTAAAAAGTTAAACGGCGAAATAAAAAATATCAATGCAGAGATTGCCAAACAGCTTAATATATCAGAAAGACAAGCCCGCAAATATACAACAGCAGAAAAGCTTATTCCTGAATTAAGTGAATTACTCAATAACAATGGCATAGATCTTAACCAGGCTGATAAATTTGGTAAGCTTGATGAGGATGCACAGAAGAGTATATTAAATATTCTTCAAAAAAATGGCAACATTGAAAATGCAGAATTTCAATCTATCAAGAAGATATCTGAAGAACGTGCTAAAGAAGCTGCCAAATATAAGCAGGAATTAGAAGAAGTAACCAGAGAGCTTAACAAAAAGAATGAAACTTTAGAAATTCTTGAAAATAAAATAAATGAAATTTCTACAAATACTGATAAATCCAATTCCAAAATAGATATTGAAGAGGAACTTCGATATATGACTGAGGCTAAAAACAAAGCTGAAAAGGAAAAGGCACGTCTTGAAAGTAATATGGAAAAGATGAAACAGCAGCAACGTGAGAAAGAACAACGCAAGACAACAATTTCAGATAACGAATTAAAAAGAATATCTTCAATTGCTAAAACAGAACAGGCACTTGCATTATTTGAATCAAACTTTGATATCATTAAGAATAACAAGTCTATTATAAAAAATGATACAGATTTAAAAATAAGAGTAGAAATTTTAAATCAAAGATTAACTGATTTTATTAATTCACTAACCAATAATTAATATATTATGTCCCCAATTCTAATAATATTAACATTGGAGTTGGGGATATATTATTATTATTATTAATCATAATCATATAAATATCTATCTATTTATTTATCTATCTATTTATCTATCTATTTATCTATCTATATCCATATTAATATATATAACAATACATTTATTTAACATATATTGATAAATTAAATTAACATAGACACAGTATTTATAAGGCTTTCAACAATTTTTTATAGTTCATTAGTTACTAATTCAAAGTCGGATATTTTTTTTTGAAGAATAATTTTTTTATAAACAAGTCTATTAATTATTATTCTGGTCTATTATTTTTATGAAATGTCTTTTTAATAATTATTATAGTCGAAAAGGATAAAAAAATGGTTGAAAAGTTTCCATATGTTGATAAATCTTCAATATAAATGTTATCAAAATTTGTTAAATTAGTATTTTAATTATATATTAAATAAATTATAAAAGGAATCATTCATAAAAATTGAAAAAAAGAAAAAAAAAAAAATGAGCAGCCTGCTTTTTTTATTAAAATTAATTAAGAATATCACATATATTGATATAAAAATCGAATACAAGACACGAAAATAAGACTGCTTTTTAAGCAGCCTTTTTTAATTTACTAACATTAGCACGAATTATCGTTGATACAAGACCAGGAATATTTTTTATAGATCGTTCATATACTATATATTGTCTATAGATATCTGCTAACGCATACATCAATAAATCGAAAGAGTAGTGAACGGCTATATTTGCTAAATCCTCCAAATCAAGTTTACTGATTTTAATCAATTTATAATTTGATATATTAGTGTCTATATTAATAAATTCTCTAAAACGTACAGGTGGAATATCACCTGAGTTAATGTTAGGAATTACTGTATTAAAATCATTAATAAATGACTTTAACCGGTCAATATTTTCTTCTAATAGAATTTGTTTTTGCTTCTTAGCAATATATCTTGAAGAAATTTCAAATCTTATGATATTATCATTAATAGTGACATTAAAAATATCAGCATCTGAATTAGACATATGTTGTTTTATAATGCAAGGCTTGCAATACTTAGGAAGCATATGTCTTATTTCAGATATTGATTTGTGATCCACGCTTGCCTGACCCTTAAGATTAGAACTATCAAGGTTGATAAGCTCACGCAAGTAAATTCTTAATGTTACAATTGAATTAATATCAAAAAGTTTAGTAATTAATTCCTTAGAAAGCACTAAAAATCCCCTGCCGTTTTTGTTAGCAGGAAGGTAATAATTCTCATAATCATTGATAAGCAATGAAATAATAGATGATGAAGTTTTGGAATATGATATATAAGTATAAGATGATAATATGTCAAGATTATTCCAAATCGTCTTAATGTTGCATTTAAGAATAGATGCCAATTCTTTGATATTAATTTCTTTTATAATCCCAAAACGATCCGGATGATAAAAATGTAATAACATAAATAGCTTAAGTGCATTTGATTTTAACATAGGTCTATAGCCATAACGATTTTTTTCATTATGATATATCTTTTTAGTTACGTTCTTAGTTGTGAGAATTCTATGTGGACAATTGTTACAATTATCAATAGCCATTTTGTAGATATCATTATCGCTGGAGAAGGATTCGATAATTGCTTTGTATTTACAAGTAGAGCAGTTATCATTTGAGTAATCGGTAACTTCAACAGAAGAATCAATAATTGTTGTGTAATTTTGCTGAATACCAAGAGCCTGAATTAATACAGCTTTGCCTATATTTGTAAAATTATCCAAAATTCCCACCTCCTTTTTATGGATAATTTAACAATATTATCAAATAAAATCAAATTCTTGTTTTTACTCAAAATTTATCCACATAAGTGTATTTTTTAACTTGTTTTACTCTAAAATTGTCTACTTATCCACAAAATCAAAGTGTTTTACTCTAAAATTATCTACTTAATTTAATAAAATTTTTTTTGTAGAAGTCAAAATAAATATTTTGTGGATTTTACTACTTTTTTATCTACATATAGTTAACAGCTATCCACATAGGGTAGTGGTATTTTAAGGAAAATCAGTATTTAAGCCAAAAATGTAGACATTGTGGATAAAATTTCAAAAAAAAAATGTAGAAAAAGTATTTATATACAATATATAAATATATAAATAGAATAGAAAATTGGAGAAAAATCAATTAAAAAATGATATTTTACTCCAAAAATATCTACTTTTTAAAAATTTACTCTAAAAATATCTACATTGAAAAATAAAAACTAAGTTTTTTACTCTAAAAATATCTACATAAATTTAACATATTATTTAAAAAATGCTGCTGGAAACAGTAAAATTGTAATAAAAAAATAACAAATGCCTATTTTAAGGGATACATAAAAGATTTATCTGATAAAAATAAAAAAAACACGACAAAACTTAAAGAAATACAGATAATTAAGTAAATAAAAAAAGTACAATAAAATTTTCTTAGTTATCAATTAATTACCTACACTTTAATTATGATGATAAAAATGTAGACATTTATAGTTTCTGATTTGATTAAAATAGAGTGGCAGGCAAGTAATTATTCTATCTATCCACTACACCATCTGGCATACGGTTTCAGACAAAGGCAGTTCTTTGCATTGCACATATTTTCAAAAGGAACTAGGAGAATGTATGCTATAAAATTTAGGAGCTTCTTATGTGAGACTTATAGTGTACAAAAGGAACTTCATAGGGCTTACATAAGAGCTCTCTGTAAGGCTCACATAAAAAAGCCGTATGTAAAAACATACGGCAAATAATTATAATAAAAAATCCCTATTTCGTCTATTAATGAGCATTGTCTATCATCTTAGTTTTATCAAAATTCAAATCCTGAATTTCAGCTTCCGATAATGGAAGGAAGTTAATAATAAATACACCATTTTTTAATTCAAAGCTATCGATTACAATATTGTTATCTACAAATTCCTGTAAAGATTCCTGAATTAATTGTAAGTTCTTCTTTTTATTTTTTAATTTAAATCGAACAATCTTCTGGAAGTAAGTATAACTATACTCACTCATCAATGTTTCCTGATTAGCAATCTGCTCACATTTCATTGCATAGCATATAATTCTTGAAAGGTTATTATCAAGAACATCATAAGAAGCAGAAGTTATAGAGATTAACTTTTTCTTTATAATAGCGTTACTTAGTACCTCACCAAATTGAGCTATGGCATAAGGTCTTTCAGCATCTTCTTTGATGACAATATTATCAAATAAGTTGAAATAGATTTTACTGCCAGCTTCCTCATAATAGAAATTGTACTCTACAAGCTTTCTACAAGAATTAGAAATTTTCTTGAGCACATTTTTACCAACGTGATAATCGACAATTTCTTTACCAAGAGTATTAAGATCGACTACTACAGATTTCTCTTTAGAGAATTCCTGCATATTAATATTAGATATAAAAGCATTAACTAATTTCAGGTCATTAGAATCCATAGCCTTTGGTGGAGTAAGTTTGCCGCTGTTGACAGTCACTTCCAAAAGTTCACGGCCTTCTTCATCTCTGATAATTTCTTTTAGCAGATTATCAGATGCTGTTTCCATCATTAATGTAAAAGATGAAGGACTGAAGAGTGGTTTGTCAACTAAGTCAACAGGGAATAATCGAAGGTATGAGTCAATATTACCAGCAAGTTCACTTTCTATGTATTTCCAAGCACTAATAATCAAATCATTCTTTAAAGAATTATATATTGAGTTATAAGTAAAAGATGAGATGCCTGGGAAATCAATTAAAAGAGTATTGGAATCATTTTTCCATTCTGTTGCAGCTCTTTTCTTATCTTCGATAATTTCCTGTAAATCTTTATCTCCAAACATTTTAGTATAATCTTCAACAGGAAGAGTCTTTGCCATAGCAACAACAGTAGCTAAAGGGTGTTTGGCATCGTCAATGCTGATTGTATCAATATCATTAATGTAAGATTTGTACCAACGTGATCTTTTTTGTAAACGTGATTTCTTTACCTTATTAATTATAGGTACTAAATCTTCACGGCTGGTCTTTCCATCAAGATATTCCATAAGAGTTTCATCAATTAACTCAGCTACATTTTCAGCAGAGAAGTTTAACAAATTTCTTTTCTTATTGAAATAATCAATAATAACTGGATCAATGTGATTAGCTAATTCTTCAATAAATCGGCGAGAGTATTGTTCCATAATATATCTCCTTATATAACAACAAATATAATTTTCATTTTATTCTATATATTAATTGGCAGATAGTGGAAGAGTAGAATATGGATAGATGATTATAATATAGTCTGTCCAGTGTGTTATTGCTCTTTATGTAAATAGCATAATCTTCGATTAATTATATCTAACAATTTATATAGTAATTGTACTCATAATTATAAAAAATATAAACACAAAAATCAAATAGTAGGTTCACACCAGGGAGCTTTTCTTAATTACTTTGGTTGTTGTTGTGTTTATTTTGAAGTAGAGTGGTGGTGTGAGTTTTGGTTAACATATAGACATATGTCGTCATATATTGTATTATATATTATGTAAAAAATCAATAGCACACAGATAAGATTATTTTGTTGTGTTGAAAAGATATAAGAGGTATTTATGTTATGATTTCTGATACATTTAAGAATACTATTTGGATATATTACGAAACTAATTTAAAAGCTCGTACACGAAAAGAATATTGGAATGTTGTAAAGAATTTTGATAAAGTAGTTGGCCACGACCCATTAGAGTTAAGTCATACTGATGCTGTGACTTATTATGAACATATATTAAATAAGATAAGCAAAAATCAATTAAAATACTCTACCGGTGTAATGAGATTATCCGTAATAAGATCTGTATGTAATTTTATTGAATTTAATATGAGTAATCACGGAAAGGAATATACTAATTATTTCAAGGAAATTTCTATTCCAGAAGAAGATAAGTTATTAACAGACAATGATATACCAACACTTAATGAAATAAACAATATTATGGAGACAATACAACAAAATAATGATGAGAAAGCATTTTTAATATTATCGCTTGCCGTCAAATGTGCATTGACTAACACTGAAATATGCAGCCTTAATAAAGAATATATTGCAATTAATTCCAATGACGAAATGTATATTAATTATCCTCCAAAAGGCAATAATCGTATATCAAGAATAATTAAAGTTCCGGATGATGTTGCTGTATTATTAGACAGATATATATGTAATAATAATATAATAGAAGGTGCAATATTTATTAATAAAAGAAAAACACGAATTAAATTAAGGGACACAGAAAGACTTCTTGAAAAATATTGTAAACTTAATATAGAAAAAGGTATGTTAAATAACAAATTCACAATGCAGACCCTTCGTCACGCCGCAATATGTTATATGTTATCGGGTGGAGCTTCAAAAGATCTGGTTGCAAGCTACGCTGGAATAACAACCAAATGGATTACAAGATATGATAAAATAATTAACTCTGATACATACAAACAGGCTGTTGACTATAGTATCATAAGTATCAACGCATAAATATACTAATGAATTGAATTAAACATCAAATCATTAGTATTATTATATAATATATATTATAATTGATAGTACTAGGAAAAAGATAGTACTTTTCAATTATCTGCTATGTGTTATAATAACAATCGAAAGAGCTTGATATGAGCTCAATACAATTCCCCAATATCCCGCTGGATGATAATTAGTTATTAATTATTGTTTGGTGGGATCCCCTTTTTTATAGGTAATTCTGGCAGATACTTCCTATATTTTAATGGAAGCATATTTATCTGGCATTTATAATTGACACGCTCTTTTATTGCTATAGTATTATAAAATCTTATCCATAAATTCTGAATATCATTTTCATTATCTGAAAAATCATCAAGCTGTTTTAATAATTCATTATTATAATCATTATAAAAAAATGCTGTATTATTATTCATATGTATATACGCAATATTTCTCCTGACATCATATATCAAAAAATTCTCGCAATACAGTCTGTCATTAAAATGATCAATAATCATATATATAATATTATTATCAGGTTCTATTCTGGCTGTAAGAAAACCATTAGCATTTTCATTAAATCGAAGTATCTCTATATAAAAGTGTGCTTCATTAGCTGCCTTTTTATATATTTTATTAAACTGAAATATGTATTCATCATTAATGTTATGCAATACTGAAGTTCCATATTTAAACATTCTCTGTAAACAATGATAAATTACTGAGGCCTTATTATCTGCGATTGACTGTGCAACAGTAAATATCATCTCATATATATCATTAGACAGCTTTAGCTTTATTGTATTGGCAACTTTATCTGATAAGGTTAAATCTGTCCTGATATTTATATAGTTCTCAAATAATGAATAGTTAGAAACAACATCTGCACATCTTACATCAGTATGGCTTGTTCCTGCCTCCCAGGCTTTATATATTGCTGAAAATATCCCCTCTATAGAATTATCACATAAATAAACATCCATAATACTATGCACTTAACTAATCAGCTGGTAGTAATACTGGCTGATCATATCCTTTCTTCTTACTAATCTTTATTCTATCTCTATGTTCATATAAATATTTCAAATTACAAATTCTTCTATAATTATCCTGATAAATATATTATATTATTCTAATATGTATCTTTATATTGTTCTAATATTTATTATTCACAATTATAATAAAAACATTCGTATCATTCTGATATTACATTGCAGTCAAATAAAGAAAGCTGTTTATAGCAATCTTTATGTTCTATGTCATATATTTTCTTCTTGTCATTATCAATAAGAGCATTAGTAATATAATCCTGATCTATTCGTATATTATTCATCATTCTGCCATTACAGGTTATAAAATAAACAGCCCTTTTTAATACAACTCCGGCTTTCTTTAAAGAAGTAAAATCTAATATAGACATTCGTCTTGCATTAATAATACGTCTTGCTGATTTCACACCTATTCCGGGAACTTTTAATAACAGGGCATAAGGTGCTGTATTAATCTCTACCGGGAATATATCAAGGTGACGTATTGCCCAGTCACATTTAGGGTCTAAAAATGCGTTAAAATTAGGATTGTCTTCACTAAGAAGATCATATGACTTAAATCCATAAAATCTCATAAGCCAGTCCGCCTGATATAACCTATGTTCCCTAAGCAAAGGCACACCCTTGCCATCTTCCTGAAGTGGAAGCGACTCATCCATATTGACATTAACAAACGCTGAATAAAACACTCTCTTTAAATCGTATTTGTCATATAAATTCTGTGCTATCGTAACAAGCTGGTAATCCGTCTCTTTGGTAGCACCAATAATCATCTGTGAACTCTGTCCTGCTGGAACATATCTTTTATATCTATGTCCCGCCGATAGCTCAGTATTACCAGTATTCAATCTATTATTAATGTTTAATCTGTTATTGGCAGCCAATCCATCATTAATCATAGTGTCTAACATCTCATTACTTGTATCATCAGAGAATGTATTATACATATTATAAACATCTGACAAATAATTGTTCGTATGCTTCATACCAAGCTCATATCTATTCATATGTATGTTATTCTTAATCATATTCATAGGATGCAAAATACTTTGTCTTGATTTAGATGGAGCAAGTTCTTTAAGTGCTGCATTAGTTGGAAGCTCAAGATTAATGCTCATACGGTCAACAAACCAACCAGCGAACTTAATGATATCATCCGATGCTCCAGGAATTGCCTTCATATGAATATATCCGCCAAAATTATATTTCTTTCTTAGAAGAATAACCGTTTCTAACATTCTCTTCATTGTTTCATCAGGACTGATAATTATACCTGAACTTAAAAACAATCCTTCTATATAATTACGTCTGTAGAACTGCATAGTAAGCTCACATATCTCCTCAGGCGAAAATGTAGCCCTCACAACATCATTAGACGAACGGTTAATGCAGTAGCGGCAGTTATATATACATTCATTCGTAAGAAGTATTTTTAAAAGAGAAATACACCTGCCATCTGCACTAAAGCTGTGGCATATTCCACACGCTTTAGAATTGCCTATGCCTTTACCATTGTTACCACGTTCAACGCCACTTGACGAACACGATACATCATACTTTGCAGCATCAGATAAAATCGTCAGCTTATCCATAATACTTAGGTCTTCTTTAATAACCACAACTCCCACCTTCTTTCGATAATAATAAAAAAGATACATGCAGAACATATTTTCCAAACATTCGTTCTGTATGTATCTTATCATATTATAATATATTTCGCAATTGAAATTTTAATATATTTTATTCAATCTGACTATAAAAGTTCTGCCTTTAAAACTTGTATATTATCTGCTATTTTATCAGCTCCTGCCTTAATTAACACTCCTTTATCCCTAAAGCCCCACGATACAGCTATGCAGTCAACCCCTGCATTTCGTGCTGTTAGCACATCTACATCTGAATCTCCAATATAAGCTATATCTTCTAATGCAATGTCTGCTATTGCAGCACATTCTAACAAGACATCCGGAGCGGGCTTTTTTGCTATGCCCTCTCTTGCACCAAATGTAATATCAAGAAGATTATCAAAATATATATCACATAATTTAGTCACAGCATTTTGTGCTTTATTAGACAACACTGCAAGCTTAATCCCTGACTGCTTTAATTCTTTAAGCATATCAATAATTCCATCATATGCCTTTGTCTTGTCATTACAATGTTCCTGATAATACTTCTTAAAACATTCAAACACATTATCTATAACCGGCAAATCGGTTCCATTAGGAACACTTCTTTCTATTAAAAGACGAATTCCATTACCAACATAATTCCTTACTTCTTCTATAGTTCTTTGAGGCATACCAAACTGTGCAAGAGAGTAGTTCACCGCATCTGCCAGATCCTCCAATGTATTAAGCAATGTTCCGTCTAAATCAAATACAGCCATTTTATATTTCATATACTTCACACTTTCCTTATATTAATAATAACTGACTGGATAACAGATAATAAAAAATTCTTAAAGCAGATATATTATTTATAAGAATTAATTCAACATTAACATATTGTATACAGATTAATTACAATCAGCTGTTTCCATATCAGATATTTAATAATATAATCAAGACTAAAAAAATGCAATATGAAAATAAAATTTTAAATTTCCACATTTATCTATATTTTCCTTCAAATATTTTCAAAAAAATTTAAAAATATTAAAATAAAAGGGTTGACATATTACATATTAACGTGTATTATATCACTTGTGTTCACGAGAAATAAATCGAAACACACAATACAATATGCGCGAGTGGCTCAGTGGTGGAGCACCTCCTTGCCAAGGAGGGGGTCGCGGGTTCGATCCCCGTCTCGCGCTCTGTAAGACAACAAAAAGGACTTCCGAATGGGAAGTCCTTTTTTGTCATCCGGGAAGTGCGGGGCACTTCTCGAAACCCAACTGCTTCACAGTTTGGCTTCGATTTCTCGGAACGCTAAAGCGTCCCTCGGTCGTGTCAGAACAGAGGTCCACCGGACCTCTTGACACCCATCTCGCATAACACACGGGGGTGACTATTATTTATTTCTGTATTAGCAACATTTTTGACTGGTTTATGAATTTTGTTCGTGACTATTTTTTATTTATATTATATAATGAATTCTATATGGGTTGTGTATTATTAGTTAATAGCAGATAACCTGATTTCATTGATTTATTATAATAGAAAAGGAACTTATTAATTTATGAAAGAAAGAGAACAATTTGGTTCAAGAATAGGATTTATTCTTGTATCAGCAGGCTGTGCTATCGGCCTTGGTAATGTATGGAAGTTTCCATACATATGTGGAATGTACGGAGGGGCGGCTTTTATAGTTATGTACCTTATATTTTTAGCACTTCTTGGACTTCCTATCCTTATATGCGAATTCTCAGTTGGTCGAGCAAGCCGCAAAGGTATGGGAAAAGCATTTGATGTACTTGAACAGAAAGGCACGAAATGGCATCGTCTTAAATGGATGAGCATAATTGGATCGTATCTTCTTATGATGTTCTATACTATGGTTGGAGGCTGGATGATTTATTATGCATTTCTTGAATTATCTGGTAAACTTTCTGGTCTTAATAGTTCAGAAATCACAGCTACATTTAATGGTCTGTTATCACAGCCTGGAATAATGTTTATATTTACATTTATCGCCATTATTTTATCATTTGGCGTATGTGCACTTGGACTTGAAAATGGTGTTGAACGAATTACAAAAGTTATGATGTCGCTTCTTTTGGGGCTTATAGTAATCCTTGCAGTTCATTCATTTGTTCTTCCTAATGCTTCTGTTGGTATTAAGTTCTATCTTGTACCTAATTTAAGCTTAGTTAAGCAGACAGGTATTGGGGAAGCCATATTTGCTGCTATGACACACGCATTTTTCACTTTAAGTATAGGTATCGGTGCCATGGAGATTTTCGGTAGTTACCTTGATAAGAAGCGTTCACTTACAGGTGAGGCGGTAAGCATTGTAATTCTAGATACATTTGTTGCTTTAATGGCTGGATTTATAATTATCCCTGCCTGCTTTGCATATGGAGTAAACCCTGACAGTGGTCCTTCATTATTATTTATAACTCTTCCTAATGTATTTAATAATATGACTGGCGGAAGAATATGGGGCTTTATGTTCTTTTTATTTATGTCATTTGCAGCTTTATCTACAATTATCGCTGTGTTTGAAGAAATCGTAGCTATGTGGATGGATATAACAGAATGTAAGCGAACCAAAGCCGTAGGTATTAATATTATAGCTATTACTGTATTATCAATTCCTGCAATTCTTGGATATAACCTGCTTTCAGGTATACAGCCTATAGGTGCAGGTACAACAATTATGGATCTGGAAGATTTCCTTGTATCCTACAACCTTCTTCCTTTAGGAAGTCTTGTTATAGTTCTTTTCTGTACAAGAAAAAACGGATGGGGATTTGATAACTTTGCTAAAGAAGCTAATACTGGAGATGGAATAAAGCTTCCATTATGGTTTCGAAAATATATGTCATATATCTTACCTTTGATAATTACAATTGTTTATATTAAAGGCTACTATGATACTTTCTGCAAACAGCCTTTAGGCATATTCATCGGCTGGATGTGTTTTTCTGTGTTACTTGTTGTTATAATATATCTTATAGCAATGCTTACAGGACACAAATCAAAACAACAGTAGAACATACAACAACTTAATTTCAATTTGATATTGGATATTACTTATAAAAAAACGGAGGTCTATTATGAAATTATTAGAAGATCGTATAAGAAAAGATGGAATTATAAGAGAAGGAAATGTACTTAAGGTTGACAGCTTTATTAACCACCAGATGGATATTAAACTTTTTGAGGAAATGGCTAAAGAATGGAAAAAACTATTTGCTGATAAGAAGATTAATAAAATTCTTACAATTGAGGCAAGTGGTATCGGTATTGCCGCTATTGTTGCAAGAGAATTTGATGTACCTGTTGTATTTGCCAAGAAGTCTAAAAGTATTAACCTTGATGATAATAACTTCAGCACTAAAATCCAGTCATTTACACATAGTAAAATATACGATGTGATTGTTTCAAAAAAATTCTTATCTCCAGAGGATCATATTCTTATTATTGATGATTTCCTTGCAAATGGATGCGCATTACTTGGTCTTACTGACCTTGTTGAAAGTGCAGGTGCAACCGTTGAAGGTATCGGTATTGCGATTGAAAAGGGTTTCCAGCAGGGTGGAAAGATTATAAGGGAAAAAGGTTATCAGCTTGAATCACTTGCAATCGTTGAAAGTATGAATGCCGCTGATAACACAATTACATTCAGATAGGAGATACATTAATGAACGAACTTACAGAATACATTCCGGTATTATATGCTACTTTCTGGTCATTAGTACCACCTCTGGTAGCCATTATACTTGCTCTTATTACTAAGGAAGTATATAGTTCACTTTTTATAGGTATTGTAATTGGCGGACTATTCTATGGCGGATTGTTTACTGCACATTTTAGCTTTGAAACCTCTGTTACACATATATTTAATGATGGACTTGTAGGTGTGTTATCTGATCCTGCTAACATTGGAATACTTATATTTCTTGTAATTCTTGGAATAATGGTATGTATGATGAACAGAGCAGGAGGTTCAGGTGCATTTGGCGAATGGGCTTCCAAAAGAATAAAGACAAGAACAGGTGCTCAGTTAGTATCTATTCTTCTTGGTGCACTTATATTTATTGACGACTATTTTAACTGTCTTACAGTTGGAAGTGTTATGCGCCCTGTAACTGACAGCCACCAGATTTCAAGAGCAAAGCTTGCTTATATTATAGATGCAACAGCAGCACCTATATGTATAATAGCACCTATTTCATCATGGGCTGCCGCTGTAACAGGCTTTGTTGAAAGTGAGGACGGATTTTCTGTATTTATGAAATCTATTCCTTATAACTATTATGCATTGCTTACAATATTCGCATTACTTATGTTTGTAATATTAAAAGTGGATTTTGGTCCTATGAAGCTTCACGAAGATAATGCTGCTAAGGGTGACTTGTATACAACACCTGACAGGCCATATGCTAATGCTAATCCTGATGTAATAAAAGGCAACGGCAAGGTTATTGACCTTGTATTTCCTATTGTTTCATTAATTATATGCTGTGTTATAGGTATGATATATACAGGCGGTTTCTTTAGCGGAACGCCATTTATAGAAGCATTTTCTGATTGCGATGCTCCTGTAGGACTTATGCTTGGAAGCTTCTTTGCAATGGTAATTACTGTATTCTTCTATGCTGTGAGAAAAGTTCTTCCATTTAAAGAAGCATTTGCCTGCATACCAGAAGGCTTTAAAGCTATGGTTCCAGCAATCCTTATCCTTACTTTTGCATGGACACTCAAGAGTATGACAGACAGCTTAGGTGCTAAAGAATATGTAGCAGGTCTTGTAAATGGTGCTTCTGGAAGCCTGCTTAATTTCCTTCCAGCCATTATATTCCTTGTAGCGATATTCCTTGCATTTGCAACCGGAACAAGCTGGGGTACATTCGGTATTCTTATACCTATTGTTGTTAATACATTTTCTGGAACTGATAATACTATGATGATTATATCTATATCTGCTTGTATGGCAGGTGCTGTATGCGGCGACCACTGTTCACCTATATCAGATACAACTATTATGGCATCGGCTGGTGCACAGTGTAACCATATGAACCATGTATCGACACAGCTTCCTTATGTAGTTGTTGTTGCCGCAGTATCATTTATAACATATATAATTGCTGGTTTCATACACAATCCTGTAGTTCCTTTAATTATAGGTATTGTGCTTATGACTCTTACAATTATTCTTATCAAATATATTGTAAATCAAAAACAATCTAATTCATAACAATATACGTTAGTGCCGGATTTACTTTTGGCACTAACTTTACTTTATAATTGATCAAATTAAAGCTATTAATACATTAGGAGTGCATATGAGTGAAACTAAAGTAATAATAATAATAGTGCTTTTATTTATAATTGCAGTACTTCCATTTCCAACCGGACTGCTCATTTATAAATTCAAATCAGAAAAACTTAAAAAACAGTATGCAGATGAAGCTAAGAAAGCAGACGAAGCAGAAAAATCAGAAGACATCGATAAATCTGTCAAATAAACATAATATAGATAATATAATATAGATAATAATCATTTAATAAATAATTTGCTCCCTTCTAAAAAGATAAGTGAAATACCTAAAACTTACTATTAAGGAGAAAGCATATCCATAATTTCATTCTATGACTTGTTGTTTACTATCGTCAACGTTATGAGCAAATTGTGGTATCTGTGCAATAATGACCGCTGTGAATACTAATATACAGCCGGTAAGTTCCCTTGTGCTTAAATGTTCACCTAATAAAATCCAGCCTGCAAGTGCAGCAAATACCGACTCAAGGCTCAATACAATGGCAGTCACTGATGGCTTGGCATATTTCTGTCCAATAATCTGAAGAGTGTAAGCAATTCCACTTGACATAACACCTGCATACAATATTGGAATTATCGCTTTCATAACGCTGTTAATATCTGCTTTATCAAATATAAGCATTAATATTCCTGACAATATTCCACTTGTTAAGAATTGTATACAGGATAATTTAACACCATCTGCTTTATCATATTTATCTACCGTAAACATATGTATTGTAAATGCAACAGCACACATTAACTCTAATATATCCGCAACATATATTTCGTCAATTCCACCAGCTATACATAAAAGATACATTCCTGCAATGCACACAAATGCAGCTATTATGGTAAGCTTATGAAGCTTCTGTCCCATAAATACTGAAGCAATCGCAATCATAACAACATAAGTCGCTGTAAGAAATCCGGCTCTTCCTGATACAGCAACTCCATCTGGATATGTATTAATCCCTATCTGCTGCAAATTCATCGCTATACAAAGTAAGATTCCGCATATAACGCCTTCTTTTATAGGCCATTTTTTCGCATTAGTTAAATAATTTTTCTTATTAATAATGTAGTTTTTCTTATCTATATTGTAATTATTCTCACCTAGATTATCATTTCTATCAGAATATTTTCTCATATCTAATATTGCAATAACAACAAATAAAAATAATGCCCCGATAATATTCCTACAGGCATTAAATGTAAACGCTCCAATATTATCACCAGCACTTGTCTGTGCAACAAATGCTGTACCCCATATAAATGCGGCAAGCAATAATATAAAAGTTCCTTTTAAATTCTTCATAAATTAATAACGCTCCCTTTAAACAATAATGAATGTTTCCATAATAATTAATAATTTTCACACCATATAATAGTATATTAATCAAATATATTATGCAAGGTATTGAGAATTTTTCTTTTTAAGCTTAAAATATATACACTTATTTAAACAAATAAAAGATATTAAATCAGGAGGCATATGATAATGAAAGTATTAATGTTAAACGGTAGTTCACATATCAATGGAACTACATTTACAGCACTTAATGAGATTGGAAAAGCGCTTAATAATGAAGGAATTGACTATGAAATATTCCAGATTGGTGCAGATGCAGTAAGAGATTGTATTGGCTGTAACCAGTGTACACCAGATGGTTGTGCATATACTAAGGACAATGTTAATGAATTCATTGCCAAGGCAAAAGAAGCTGATGCGTTTGTATTTGGAACACCTGTATATTATGCCCACCCAAGTGGAAGAATTCTCTCTTTCCTAGACAGAGTATTTTATTCAAGTTCTAAGGCCTTTGCTTTTAAGCCAGCCGCAAGCGTAGCTGTTGCAAGACGTGGTGGAACAGTTGCTTCATTTGACGTATTAAATAAGTATTATGGAATATCGCAGATGCCCGTAGTAAGCTCTACATACTGGAATAATGTCTATGGCCGCAACGAGAACGAAGCCGTTATGGATTTAGAAGGCTTACAGACAATGCGCAACGTAGCTCATAATATGGCTTGGATGTTAAAGTGTATTGAAGCTGGTAAAAATGCAGGTGTCACACTCCCGGCTACAGAAAGAGCGGCTAAGACTAACTTCATAAAGTAATAATTATTGCATTTTGCCCTATAATCCTGTAGAATTATAGGGTAATTTATTTATAACATAACATTAGTAATAATTAATTATTCTATAATTTACACTGGAGGTCATTATGAAAGATTATTCTATTAATACTAAGTGTGTTCAGGCAGGTTATACACCATCGAATGGTGAGCCTCGTCAAATTCCTATTATCCAATCTACAACTTTTAAATATGATACAAGCGAAGATATGGGCAGGCTATTTGACCTGGAAGCATCAGGATATTTCTATACAAGACTACAGAATCCTACCAATGATCACGTTGCTGCCAAAATAGCAGCTCTTGAAGGTGGAACAGCCGCAATGCTTACATCATCTGGACAGGCTGCTAACTTCTTTGCTCTTTTTAATATATGTGAATGTGGCAGTCATATCGTTGCATCATCATCAATATATGGTGGAACTTTCAATCTTATTTCAGTTACTTTCAAGAAAATGGGAATAGACGTTACATTTGTTTCACCTGACGCATCAGAAGAAGAACTTAATGCAGCATTTAAACATAATACCAGAGCTATGTTTGGTGAGACAATTGCCAATCCAGCTCTTACAGTTCTTGATATAGAGAAATTTGCAAAGGCTGCACACGCACATAATGTTCCTCTTATTGTAGATAATACATTTCCAACCCCTATTAATTGCAGACCAATCGAATGGGGTGCTGATATTGTCACTCACTCAACAACTAAATATATGGATGGTCATGGAGCTGCTGTCGGAGGTGCAATAGTTGATTCTGGTAATTTTGACTGGATGGCACATGCAGATATGTATCCAGGACTATGCACACCAGATGAAAGTTACCATGGAATTACTTACGCAGAAAAATTCGGAAAAGAGGGTGCATTTATCACAAAGTGTACATCACAGCTTATGAGAGATTTAGGATGTATACAATCCCCACAAAATGCCTTTATCCTTAATCTTGGACTTGAATCTCTTCATGTAAGAATGCCACGCCACGTTGAAAATGGACAGGCAGTAGCTGAATTTCTTGAAAATCATCCTAAAGTTGAATATGTCAGCTATCCTGGTCTTAAAAGTAATAAATATTATGAAACAGCCAAAAAATATATGCCTAATGGTGGCTGTGGTGTAGTATCTTTTGAAATCAAAGGTGGAAAAGAAGCAGCCGAAAAGTTCTTAAAGAACCTTAAGCTTGCTGCAATAGAAACACACGTTGCTGATGCAAGAACATGCTGTCTTAATCCTGCAACATCCACACACAGACAGCTTAATGATGAACAGTTAAAAGAAGCTGGTGTTCCAGCAGGACTTATAAGAATTTCCTGTGGACTTGAAGATAAAAAGGACTTGATTGCTGATATATCTGCAGCACTTGATACAATTTAAATAAATATTTATTATCAGCTTTGCATATTAAGCTGACAACGGCTCTGGACATTACTATCGCAATAATGTCCAGAGCCGTTACTAATTTTATGTGATTTTTATATAATTTTTAAAATTATGAAGCTTGTGTGTCCTAATATCTAGTGATATAATTAAATGTCAAATTATAGTAAATGGAGATTAAATATGAGTACAATTCTGCGTATTTTTATAAAAGATTTTCGTGGCATATGCCGCAATATATTTGCGCTTATTATTGCCATAGGTTTATGTATTATTCCATCATTATATGCGTGGTTTAATATATATTCTAACTGGGATCCCTATGCAAATACTGCTTCAATTAAGATTGCCGTATACTCTGAGGATACTGGTTTTGATATGCATGGTGAATATCAGAATATGGGTAATAGTATTATTGATAACCTCAAGGAAAATGACAAACTCGGCTGGACATTTACTAAAGATATGGACAGCACGATTGACGGAGTTAAAAGCGGCAAGTACTACGCCGCAATAGTAATCGGTGATAATTTCAGCCGTTCAATGATTAATTTCCTTAATGATAATATGGAAACTCCTTCTGTTACATATTATGAGAATGCCAAGAAGAATGCTATTGCCAGCAAGATTACACAATCTGGAAAGTCTACTTTACAGGAAACTATTAATGAGACATTTATCGAAACAGTTGTGGTTACAATTCTTAATTCAACTGATGCTGCTTCTCTTACAAAGACCAATGTATTATCTGATATATCAGATAAATTAACGGATATAAGCAATAACTTATCTGAATACAATGCTTCAATCAGTATGTTTAATGCGAGTAATGACAGCCTTTCAGATACTCTTAAAAAGACAGATGCACTTGTAACTGATATGCAGAGTAATATGTCAGAAGAGAATATCGAGGCTTCAAAGAATACAGCTAACAATGCAATTGATGCTTATACTGCCAATATCAGTGCATCTCTTACCAGGTTAACTGATATTAACACTAAACTTACTGGCAAAATTGAAACACTACGCGGAAAGATTGCAGACTATAAGAATAATCACACACTTGTTACCAAGCTTGATATTATCAAACAGCTTGGCGAACTTAACAGTTTAATGAATGAAGTTGTTAATGCTACTAATGAGTTTAATAACAGCCTTAAACCAATACTTGAACATTTCAAAGATATTGATAATGATAACGGCGGTCATAACCAGTTCTTATATGACAGCCTTATAAGTTCACTTGATCTTATGCCTGCACTGCTTAAGACAGCCGCACAGAATATAACAACATTTACACAGTGGTATACAGACTCTAAGGCTGACCCTGCTAATATATTTACATATATGGATGATGCACTTGTACAGTGTGAGAACTCTATTAATTCACTTAATAGTATACTTACATCAAGTATTAACGATTCCGTTGGTAAATCTGGTGAATTGTTTAAGACTTCAATCAGCTCTATCTACGACTCACTTATATCTGCTTCCGACAGCCTTTCTGCCATAAGTACTATTATTAATGGCGTAGACAGTACACTTTCTAGTGTTAATTTCACATTAGATACTATGGGGGAACTTATAGGCAATGTACAGAATACTTTAGATAAAGCCAATACAGAGCTTGCTGCATTAAAAGACGATGGAAAGTATGAGCTTATGCAGAAGCTTCTTGATAAGGATTCATCTGAATATGGCGAATTCTTCTCATCACCTGTTAAAGTTACAACTGAAAATGTATACGAAGCCGTTAATTACGGAACAGCAGTAGCACCTTTCTATACAACACTTGCTTTATGGGTTGGAGGTCTTCTTCTTACTGCACTTATCAAGACATCTCCTGATGACAGGGAAGAATTTAAAAATGCTACATTAACACAGAAATATTTCGGACGATATTTAATATTCTGGCTTATGGGACAGATACAGGCAGTTATAACAGTTCTTGGTGATATATATTTACTTAAAATATACTGTGTTCACCCTGGAATATTTATGCTTACCGCATCAATTGTAAGCTTTGCATTTACATTACTTATATATACACTTACACTTTCGTTTGGTGATGTCGGTAAAGCTTTAGCCGTTGTTCTCGTAGTTATTCAGATTGCTGGTTCAAGTGGTACATACCCTATTGAACTGTTACCATCATTCTTTAGAAATGTATATATATATTTCCCATTCCCTTATGCAATCAATGCCATAAGAGAATGTGTAAGTGGTTTCTACAGATATGATTACTTCATACTTATGGGACAACTTATGTTATTTGTTATAGGTACTTTATTCCTTGGTCTTTTCCTAAGAAAGCCATTTATGAAGCTCAATCATTATATGCATCACCGTATGCACGATACTAAACTTATGTAGATTAATTGATGGATGAGGAGGAGTTTATGTCTAATATTAAAGATGAAACATCTGTAAATATAGATACTGCTGCGAAATCAGTAGATATGATTAAAGACTATTACAATAGAGAACACAAACGTAACAAAGACAGAATCAAATACGGAATAATAGCAATGTTAGTAATTCCCATTATATTCCTTACCCTTTTATTTGTTGTAAACAGCTCTAAAGTTATATTTCTTGTAATGTGGATTGCTTCTTTATTTATTATAAGCGGCTATCTTATTGCCATTGAATATAAAGATTATAATATGACCGAAAATCTTAAAGATATTGTTGGTAATGAGTATGATGACTCACTTATTGATACAGCGAAAGCCATATCAGATATTACTAAGAATTATATCAAGAATGGAGGTTCAGAAGAATAATATGAAAAATATATTTCGAGTATTTGCTAACGACTGGAAAAGAATTGGACGAAATGTTGTAGCTTTAGTCGTTGTAATGGGACTCTCTGTTCTTCCATCATTATATGCCTGGTTTAACATTTTATCCAACTGGGACCCTTATGGTTCTGACTCAACATCTAACATAAAGGTCGCTGTAGCATATGATGATACCGGAATTGATATTTCAGGTATGAATGTAAATATAAGCACCAATATTATAGAAGCACTTAAGACCAATGACACTATCGGCTGGGTATTTACTGATACGTCAGAAGAAGCCATTGAGGGTGTATGGGCAGGAGATTACTATGCAGCATTGATAATGCCTGAAGATTTCTCTCGTGATATGGTAAGCTTCTTAGCTGATAATATGACACATCCGGAGATTATCTATTATACTAACCAGAAGAAAAATGCCATTGCCCCTAAGATAACAGACAAAGCCAAGACAGCAGTACAACAACAGGTTAATGCTACATTTATAAGCTCACTTACAGAAGCTATAATGAAATCTGCCGATATTGCTGATAATATAGGTGCAATTAAAGACTCTGATGGTAATAATATTAATAAGGAAAATGTAAGCGGCAACTCAATATTAGATATATTAATAGCCAAATTACAGGTTGTTAATACACAGGTGTCTACATTTGACAGCGTGCTTACTGCCGTTTCCAATATAATAAGCACAGCACAGTCAACATCTGATACTGCAGCAGCTATATCGCCAGATTTATCAGTGAAATTTGACAGTGAAAAAGCAATTCTTAATGAATTGAATAATACTATAGGAAAGAGTAATCTTATAGACTCAACAATATTTGCTAATATTGCCAATGATATTAATACAATTCAAGGATATATGAATTCTGTCTCTGAAATATATGATGATATGGGATACAATGTTGCAGATTTTGATAATTCAATAAGCCAGATGGGCAGTTCTATTGCTAATACATCAGAGCTTGTACATAACCTTGAGAACCAGTTATCAGACTCAATAACCAAGCTTGTTGATTTTAAAAGCAGTGGTACATATTCATTATTACAGACTGCCGTTGCATTTAATACAGAAGAACTTGCATCTTTCATATCTGCTCCTGTTACGATTGGAACAGTTGACCTGTATCCAATTGAGAATTATGGCTCAGCTATGTCACCATTCTACTCAGTATTATCAATATGGGTTGGTGCATTAATATTAGTTGCTATTATCCATGTAAAGGTTCATCCTTTTGGCGGATACAATATTACCTCTGTTCAGGCTTTCTTTGGAAGATATTTAACATTTTTCCTTATAGGACAAGCACAGGCATTACTTATAACACTTGGTGATTTATTCTTTATTGGAATACAATGCCTTCACCCATTTAAGTTCTGGTTAGCGGCATCATTTACTTCATTCGTATTTACGATGATTACATATTCACTTACCGTTGCCTTTGAAAATGTCGGTGAAGCCGTTGCTGTAGTTATTATGGTTATTCAGGTTGCTGGTGCTGGTGGTACATTCCCAATACAGTGTCTTCCAACTGTATATCAGGCAATATACAAATATCTCCCATTCACCTATGCTATGGACGCCCTCAGGGAATGTGTCGGTGGAACATATAGCTGGTATTACTGGAAATGTATTATTGCATTATTAATATATGTAGGTATATGCTTATTTATCGGACTTGTCGTTGCCATACCTTGCAGAAAACTTAATGCTACAGTTAACAAGAGCAAGGAGAAATCGGGAGTAATGATATAATATCAGATAAAAAGAAAAACTAATTCTGCTTAATAAATATGAATTAGTTTTTCTTTTTTATTGATATAAGCTTTAACTAATGGCTAATCAATTAATTCACATAACTATTCCCCAGCCCCTTCATCGACCTGATAGAGTGGGATAGTAGCAGCAATTCTTCTGTGTTCTTCTTCCATAGCCGCATAATGCTTCGCAGTTGTGTTAATATCTTTATGCCCAAGTACATCACTTACAAGTCTTATGTCGCCTGTGTCTTTATAAAGTGCTGTACCATATGTGCTTCGCATTTTATGTGGAGAGATTTTTTTATCGGGCGTTGCATTTTTTGCGTATTTTTTAACCATACGTTCAATTGCACTTACACTCATACGGCTTTTTTTCATTGAGATAAATACTGCCTGTTCCTCTGACTCTGGATTACCAAGAAGCAACGGACGTTCATTATCAATATAATCTTTTAATACATTTTCTGTAATCTCATTGAAATACAGATGTGCATCAGAACCACCCTTTCTTACAATATTGATTGTTCTGTAATTAAAATTAATATCATCAATATCAAGACCTGCACATTCAGATACTCGTATTCCCGTGTTAAGAAGCAATGTGATAAGAGCTGTATCCCTGAGTTGTGTCTTCTGACACTTCTGTATCTGAAGCTTATTGCCTTTAATATTCGTATTGGACACAACATTTAAGAGATCATTAACTTCTTCATCATTAAGCCTGATTATGTCTTTCTGAGGCATTTTAATTCGCTTGGCTGCCCCGACTGTTGGATTATTCTTCATATACTGATGTGTGCAGGCAAATTCAAAAAATCCCCTTAAAGCCGCCATTCTGCGGGCTATTCCTTTATCCTGATTTTGATGTGTGCTTCCATTATCATTATTAAACCTTAAATATCTCTGATACTCATTAATATCTTCAAATGTAAGATTTTCAAGAAAATCTATTGTTATATCCTTAATTACGGTATTTTTTAACATAGTGTTTTTCTCTGTAAGAAATCTGAAAAATGTCTGCAAATCATACGCATACGCAATTACAGTATTAACCTGTGATGACAACTCCTTATCATCAAGATAAGAAGTCACATATGGCGGAAGCTTAGCTTCAAGCATACGAAGCTTTGTAAGCTGTTTTTTATTCTTTTCCTTATAATAATCTGAATCAATTCCCATACTTTATATTTCCTTAGCTTTATATATTGACATAACATAGTACATTTAATATAACATAACGCCGATAAAGCAGGATTTATCGGCGTTATGTTATCATATCTTTATACTACCACTTTTTCTGCAGCTTAGCAACCTGATTATTTGCCAAAATGCTGTGCAACCTCTTTAAGATTATTAATAATTGGCAAATGCTGTGGACAGACTCCTTCGCACTGGCCACACTCAATACAATCACTTGCTTTACCGAAATTATTAGTAAGTCTGTCATAATATTCACCCTGAGGTGTCCAGCCCTTATCCTCAATTTCCTGTTTATCAGCATTATATAATGAAAAATATTTAGGAATTGCTATGTGCATCGGACATCCATCTGTACAATATGAACATCCTGTACAAGGTATTGCAATACTTTCATTTATCATATCCGCCGCATTATGTACAAGCCTGATTTCTTCATCATTAAGAGGTACAAAATCCTGCATATAACTTGTATTGTCAAGAAGCTGTTCCATATTACTCATACCGCTAAGAACCATTCTTACATTTGGCAGACTCGCAACAAATCTGATAGCCCAGGATGGTACTGACATATCTTTATTATATCCTTTGAATTCATTTTCAACCTTTTCTGGTACTTTGGCAAGTGTGCCACCTTTAACTGGCTCCATAACTATTACTGGTTTATTATGCTTTGTTGCAACCTCATAGCATTTTCTTGACTGAATAGCCTCACTTTCCCAGTCAAGATAATTAATCTGTAACTGTACGAATTCCATCTCTGGATGCTCTGTAAGTACCTTATCAAGCAAATCTGCATTATCATGGAAAGAAAATCCAATATGCTTAACTAAACCTTTTTCCTTCTTATCAACAAGCCAGTTAAAACAGTCAAGCTTTTTATACACTTCATAATGGTCAACTCCAACATCGTGCAGTAAATAGTAATCAAAATATGTAACACCTGTTTTACTCAGCTGTTCGTTAAACACTTTATCTCTATCTTCGAATGTCTTTATAAAACCTGCGTGCAGCTTAGTTGCAAGTGTATATTCATCTCTGTTATGTCTGTCTACAAGTGCCTCTTTAGCTGCATTTTCACTCTTAAAGCCACAATACATCCACGCTGTATCAAAATAAGTAAAACCTTTTTCAATAAATGTATCAACCATTTTCTTAGTTAATTCAATGTCAATGCTAGAAGCTTCATTCTGATTAAGAAGTGGAAGTCTCATAAGACCAAATCCTAACTTCTTGCTTCCATTAAATATGTCTTCCATAACTTTTACCTCCTGTTTATTACATATTATATATAATATTGCCTTGCTGGAACCATAATATTATATATGAAATAACTAATCTAAATTCACAATGTTATAATTCTTACAAAATTCACCTTACAATATTCTCCCGAACTTCTTCCGTAATTATTATACCACCTTGTGCGTTCCATTCGCTAACAAATGTATCAAAATAATCAATGTCTGCTTCTCCACTTATAATCTTAAGGTATGCCTCTTTTTCAAGGCTTTTAAGCTTCCACCATCTATTCTTCATAGTGTCTGTCGTCTTAAAATATAACGACTGCTTAATCACTATATTGCCCTCGTCTAAAAGCCTGCAGGCTTTAATTCGTGACATATACGCCGCCCACTGCGTGCTTGTTGCGCCTTTTCTTCCTGACTGTGAATATTCCTTATACGAACCATCTGTATTATATTCATAAGATGTATTGGCAAGGCCTGTATTGTTAAGGTATGATTTGCAGGCATTATAATATGATCGTTCCAGCAATTCCAGATTATCACTATCTTTTCGTCCCTCAATTGCATCAGATATATTTCTATAGCATATTGATAAAGCATTATTGTAGTCAACATTAATTGATAACGGTCTGGCTGTTGGCTCAACATTTAACTGATAATAATTATCAAATTCTTCTGAATCTGCACAGTCAAATCTTATCTTATCAAACATAACGCTTATCATCTTAGCCGCAATCTCCGGATATTCATAGCCTTTTCTGACAACTACATATTTATAGCAGGGATTTTGACTGTGGTATTCTGTTACATTATCACCTGTTGATATCAGATATGGCTGCCAGTTAGCATCGGGATTAATGCTGACAGCATTGGCAAGCGGATTGTTAGGTGCCCACCAAGGTCCAAAAAATGAGCCACACAAGCCATTTTCTATAAGCTCACATATATTAGTTGATGTCCTTAATAAGAAATCATTATCTATTATCTTCTCATTGTATAATTGGTTGATATATTCAAGTGCATTTTTAGCTTCATCAGTTACAGAACCATATACAATCTGTCCGTCATCATTCTCTATCCATTGCTTAGGATAAGCATTAAAACTGGCAAATATTATATCAAGCAGGAACTCACTGCTATATCCACATTCTCCTGCCACCGATGTATCTACAACAAGTCCAACAGTATTACTGCTGCCATCCTCTGCAACACCATTATTGCCCGGATCATAGGTTATAAAATGTCTAACAATATTAACGACATCGTCTACAGTACGTGGTTCTGAAAGCTCTAATATATCCATCCAGTCTTTGCGGAGCCATACAAGATTAGGTCCGTCAGTAATATTAGTCTCAGGAAGTGCCATTATCTTTCCATCATATGTTACCATATCCATAAGTGCACTGCCATAACTTGCATACATACTCTTTATTCTATCTGTAAGACAATTATTGTAGCTGTCTGTCAAATCCTCTATCATTCCATTTTCTATAAGCTGTTCCAGCTCACTCTGGCTTGACACAACCATAATATCAGGAAGCTTATTCATTGAAACAGCCATTGATACATTAGTATTATACTGACTGTCATTAGCCTCAAATACATCTATATTCTGCACATTAAGAACCGACTTTATATATCTCGTATACGCATTATCAGTGTATGTATCCATAGCTGGCATATTCGAATTATTGACACTTGTCATCTTTCCAAGAGTATATTCAATCGTATCAGGATAAGCCCCAAATGGCGTTGTCTTAGCATTACTAACTGCTTCATTATAATCACTATCGTTATAAACACCTTTAGCCGGGCTGTTACACCCGGCTAAAAGCGTTATTACTGTTAACATCATAATGGTATATAAAAGCTTTGCAATACATATAGTACTGCTTTGCTTATATATTATATTAATACCAGAATTATTATTTATCTGATGATGCACAAACATAATATTTTTCCACCTATTCCTGTCAGCCTTTAACTGCTCCTGACATAGATTCATTATAGCACTTTTGCATAATCATAAACAAGGCGGCAATTGGAATTGATATAAGTACTGCACCAGCAGCAAATCTTGTATACCACACATCAACATATTCCTTCTCAAGCATCTGCCAAAGACCAATGGCAACTGTGTAATAATCTGCATTGGCACGGCATATTACTCTTGCAAATATAAAATCCACCCAAGGTGCTATAAATGATGTCAGAACCGTGTATACAATAATAGGTTTGCTTAATGGAATTGTAATCTTGGTAAATACCTGCCATTTGGTAGCACCATCAATTAATGCGGCTTCATCAATAGTCTTAGGTATTGTGTCAAAGAAGCCTTTGGCAATATAGAACTGAATACCAGCCGAAGCCGAATACACAAGCACCAATGCCACTCTTATCATACTTCCCTCTGACAAACCGATAGCCTTTAATATGTAATACACAGCTATCATTGCCATAAATGCCGGAAATAAACCAAGTATCATTGCAACATTCATCATAGCTTTTCTCATCTTGAACTTAAGTCGTGACATACAATAAGCTACTGATAATACAAAAAATGTAGATATAATACAAGAAAATACAGCCACAATCAATGTATTGGTAAACATTCGTGGGAAATTAAGTATTCCCGTATCTGTAAATAACTTAATATAATTATCAAGTGAATAGCTTTTAGGGAAGAATGAGCTTGTATATGCTCCCTTCTGTGCCCTGAAGCTTGTAAGAATTATCCATACAAGCGGACTTACCCACACAATCGCAAGCAATGTAAGCACTGTATGTGCAAGTATATTTTTTATAGTCTTCTTCTTTTTCATTGGAATCCCTCCTCATCTTTATAAGATTTGGTTCTCCTGTATACAAGAAGTGAACCGAGTGCAAGAAATACGAATGTCATAATACCTATAACAGCTCCAAGATTATAATACTGGTAATCTACCGTCATCTTATAAAGCCACGTTACAAGCAAATCTGTCTTTCCTGCTGTATGTCCCGCAAGCACTGGGTCGCCCTTTGTAAGCAGATACACGATATTAAAGTTATTAACATTAGCAGTAAATGTAGTTATCAGGTAAGGTGTTGTTACAAACAACATATAAGGCATAGTTATTTTAAAGAATTTGACAAAGCCATTAGCTCCGTCCACATCTGCAGCCTCATATAATTCCATTGGAATATTCTGCAATATTCCTGTTACCTGCAATATTGTGTATGGAATACCAATCCATAGATTGACTATTATAACTGTCATTCTTGCCCATGTTGCATTAGTAAAGAATGGAAGTGACTTGCTTATCCAGCCAGCATTTTTTAATACAACATTTATAATACCATCCTGTGCCAGCATACTTCTTATTATAAGAAGTGATACGAACTGCGGAATTGCAATTGATAATATGAATATAAATCTCCAGAATGACTTAAACTTAGTTCCTTTTCTATTAATAAGCAGTGCCACAAGAATTCCAAGTATATAATTAAGAAATGTAGCTAATACTGCCCATATAATAGTCCAGCCAAACACTGACCAGAATGACTGTCCTATTGAACTTCCTGAATTAAATATAAGCTTAAAGTTCTCAAGCCCTACCCAGTCAAACAATATAAGATGACTGTCTACCTTGCTGTAGCTTGTAAATGCCATTGAAATCATAAACACAAGTGGAAGTATTGTGAATACAAGTATTCCAGTAACCGGGAGTACAAGTAAAAGCTTATGAAGATTTTCATTGAATAATGTTTTAATATCTTCCACAAATGTATTAATATGCTTACCCTGTTTCATTCTTAACTCTACATTATAAGCACTTTTTAACGAACTAACTGCAAGAATAATATAGGCACATATAATAAATATTACAGTTATTCCATAAAGCAGAATAAGCAGCGAATTATCACCCTGTACATACTCATATATTCCAAGCTTTTCATTCCATATCTCTTCCTGTTCCCTGCTGCCAAGACCAGGAAGTCCTGCAAGACAGCTGATTCCTTTTATTATCATAAATATTATAAATGCTGCCTCTAAAGCTATATATAATATTCCTTTTATTATCTGTCTGCCCCTGAAATTACCAAGTCCGAGTATTAATAAACTGAGTTTTGTCGTCAAATCGCCATATTTCATAGAATTACGAAATGTAATGTCTTTCATTGACCACACCTCCTGACCATTATATGATGTTAAGTAAAATTCTGGGTCAATTAATACTGACCCAGAATTGTTAGAATTGATATTTACTATTTTACAATTGATGTATTAATCTGATTATAGAAATCTAATGTCTTGGCTTCCGCATTATCAGCAGTAACCTCACCGTTAACAATTGCTTTAGCAAAATTCTGAGCTGGTGTCCAGTAATCATTCATACCTGTAACTGTAGGCTGAATTACAGATGTCTTATTAAATGTATCATTCTGTGCTGATACAAGAGCATCTTTCTTAATTACATCTGTTGCAAGTAACTCTGTATTACAAGGAATAACATTTCTTAACTCATAATGCTTAGCCTGTGCATCCTTACCTCCAAGATATTTAGCAAGTGCAACTGCTACCTGCTGATACTTGCAATTAGGGTTAACTGCTATAGCCTTTGAACCTGCAAATGCTTTAAGCTGCTTATCTGTTCCGTTAATCTTAACAGTTGGTAATGATACTGCACCAAAGTTATCTCCTAATATTTCCTTAACACTCTTATAATCCCATGAACCTGAGAAGTAAGCACCAACGCTTCCATCTCTTAAACCAGCAATACCTACACCCTGTAAATCATTGACAAAGTTAGGATTATTAACAAGTGCAACTAAAGCCTTGGTTGCTTGTGTTCCTTTATCACCCTTAATATCTACGCCTGCTGAATTATCCTTGCCGTCTTTTCCGAAATATGTACAGCCATTAGCAAGATAGAATGATGACATATACCAGCCTTCTGTTATATTAAATGCTACCTTGTTCTTTGAAAGCATTGTATCAAGACTCTTTATATCGCTTTCTGAGAATTTGCTCTTATCATAGAACATAAACCATGTATTAGTAGTAAATGGAACTCCATATACACTGCCATTAACTGATACTGAATCAACTATTGCACTTGAATTAGTACTCTTAACATAATCTGCTGTTTCACCACCAAGCTTTGCTATAGCATTTGCATCAATAAGTGTCTGTAACTGATCATTAGCGAAGAAATATACATCACCTGAATTCGCAGGATCCTGTGTAACTGTCTTACCTGCATCTGTCTCAGAACATACTCCGTATTCAAAAGTCAGATTCCATTCAGGATGTTCTGAATTGAACTGCTCGCACATTGTCTGAAGCCATTTGCCATTTTCTTCTGCCTGATCCTCTGCTGGCCCCCATACCTTAATAGTGGCTGTGATATTCTCATTATTATCCGTTGATTTGTTATCACTTCCTCCACAACCCACAAGCAGTGAGCCACACATTGTTGCTGCCATAACAGCAGCCGCTAATCTTTTAAATCTCATAAACATACCTCCATTTCTTAATGCGTTTAACCGCTGATATGTACCATCTATTTATATAATACCCATCACCTTGAATACATATTCTATACAATTCATCCGGTACATATCTTTTTGTAATTTATTTACAAGTTCTTTTGATAGTTTAATTATATGTTTATTTTATGGAAAATTAAATATAAGAAATTTTAGAAACATATTAGAATTTTTACATAAAAAATAAACAAAAAAGAAATGTTATCAAATAATGACAACATTTCTTTTTTATACTCATACTATTCATCATACTTTTTCATTAAGTATATTCGTTAATTTAATCAGTATATTATTATGTTTATCTGCTCTACAGCATATCAGACTGGCTTTCTTGCCGGAAACTCTATTGTTATAACCGTTCCATTCTCATCACTGCTTACTTTAAGATTATACTGCTCACCATAAAACAGCCTTATACGGTCATTGACATTTCTTGCTCCATAACCGCCAGACTCACTTGTTAAGAATGTATGAGCTGTTTCTTTTGGCATACCAATGCCATTATCCTTAACCTCAATATGAATAAGTCCGTTATAAAGCTTTGCTGCAACGGTGATAACTCCTCTTCTGTCAGTCAAAAGATCTATTCCATGCTCAATAGCATTTTCAACAAGAGGCTGTAATATAAGATTAAGTGATTCATATTCAAGCACATTTTCATCAATATCCATAACAACATCAAACGAATTATCGTGCATTATCTGCTGTATGTTAAGATATGACTCCATATTGCTTAATTCCTGCTTTACAGTCAGCGTATTCTTACCCTTATTAAGTGAAGTCCTGTAATAGTTAGAAAGAGCTAGTGTTATACCACTTATATCATCCTGTCCGTACTCAATCGCCTTCCAGTTTATAAGCGATAATGAATTATAGAGAAAATGTGGATTAATCTGAGCCCTTAATGCTCTCATCTCTGACTCTTTCTGACTTAATTTTCCCTCATACACCTCGTTGATAAGATTATTAATCGTACCCGTCATACTATTAAAGCCATGTATCAATGCACCGATTTCATCCTTATCCGATGACTTTATAACAACATCAAAATCTCCATTCTCAACCTTTTCCATACTTGTTCTTAATTTATATATCCTCTTGGTTATGAAATCAGATGTAAATATTGTAGCCGCAGCCATTCCAATACACGCAACAACTAATGCTACCACAATCATTGTAATAATAGAATTAGTTGATTTTAACATAAGAGACTTTGGTGCATACACATAGCTTGTCCAGCCTGTAATGTCTGAATTCTGCTTAATAAGCACATAACCTGCTATATTACTGCATATATTTTCTGAAAAATCCGCTTTTTCTATAAACTCAGTAAACCGGCTGTCTGAAAGGATATATTTATCGGCATTATCCAAAAATGCTGCTTTTTTGCTTATAATACTACCATTGCCATCAGTTACTATAATGCCACTGTTATCTATGAGTCCTTTTGCATAAATATCCATTATACTGTCATAATCTACATTAATATACATAATTCCAGTAATGCCGGCAGTGGCAAGCGTAGACATCTTCCTTGCTGATATAAGCTCTTTCTTATCTTTATCGACATACCAGTTAATGTTAGTAGAATTAACTGCTGAATTATAAAATGCTTCATTCTCAATCTCTGATAAAGGTGCAAGTGTAGTGTCGTGCTTTATTCCGTTATTAATGTATATCGTCACCTTGTTAATATCATTGTGAAAATATTTCAATGAAGATACAAGCGGGTCAAATGTCGTAACAATCTGGCTGTACATTTCATATTTGTTGCTGTAATTGTAGGAAAGTATTCCTGACACAGTTTCATTAAATGTTATGTAATTGGACAGATTATCATATACCTCTATCTGTCCGTCCACTGTTGTAACCGACTGTCTTAATGCACTTTCCATTGAACGGACATCCCTGTCCATAAGTATTGAGCACATCTGTCCATACGCAAATACAAAAAGTATTATAAGCGGCAGAAGACCTGTGACGACATATATTATAACAAGCTTATTCTGGAGCTTTATATTATTCACCCATTGCTTTAATTTTAACGGTTCACTCATAACACTTCACCTTTATCCCTGAACTTCTGAGGACTTACACCAAAATATTCCCTGAAACTCTGGCAGAAATATGACACATTCGGATAACCAGTCTTCTCACTTATATTAACAATCTTCATATTAGTATCCGTGAGCAGCTCCTTAGCCTTTTCCATTCTGTACTGTTTTATATATTTGCTCAAGTTCTGCCCTGTCTCTTTCTTAAAAAGCGAACTTAGATAACTTGGTGCAAGATATACCATATCCGCTAACTGCTGTGCACCTAACTCCTCACTATAATGATTATGTATATACTCCTTAACCGTTTCAATCTCTCTGTGCATTGTCAATGGATTACTGATAAAACTCTTCTCTAATATATCAATATTATGATTAACAATATCCATTATGCAGTTAAAATCTTCTGATGTATACAACTTATCAATCTGTGAGGCAAATTCATCTTCATTGGTCCCTGGAAGTGCATCATAGAAATCTTTAAGCAGGTTAGAGAATACGAACTTAATATATATATGTGAAAAATTGGACTGGCTTCTGTATTTCTTGCATAAAGCATCAAAATGTATTCTTAAAAATGTTACATCTTTCATCTTAATGTCCTGCTTCATCTGCTTCATAAGAACATCATCATCTATCTGGACAAAAACAGGCATTTTATCACTTATATCGTTGGTAAATATATAATTATTTGTCTGGTAGAACTTATTGCTCATAAGATTTTCTAATTCGTCCATTGTATCAGATATCCTGTGATAATCATCTATAATATCAGACACAGCTGCATACATAAACTGTCCCGTCTTACCGAATATATAATTATGCAGCTTTTCAAGCATATTCTTTAATAAATCCATACTTAACGCCTTAGCTTCATCTTTAATAAGTATAACTGACTGCTGTGTATTAAGATTAAGATACTGATATTCAATATCTCCCATACAATCCGCAAGGGTTAATATATTGGCATCTCCACCATCATATTTACCAAAGAAATCGGTATTGAATTCTATAAGAATAAGCCTGTTATAGCTTCTAAGAAAATCATCGCTTTCTAATATTCCCTTGGTATCAGCCTTATTAAGAAGCGAATACAGATAGAACTGCTTAACAAAATCCGCCTGTTTATTATAATTACTTGTATGAATACGTTCCTCATCAAGCTCTGCACACACTTTCTTAATTGTGTTCCCAAACTCCACAGGGTCAACAGGCTTTAAAATGTAATCTTTAACTCCCAGCTTTACCGCAAGCTTGGCATATTCAAATTCATTATATCCAGAAAATATTATTGTTTTAAGTTTTATATTATCTTCATTGAGCTTTTTAATAAGTGTTATTCCGTCCATAAATGGCATCTTCACATCTGTGAGAAGAATATCAATATGCTCTGCTTCATCACTGCATAAATATTCATATGCTTCCTTTCCATTAGCAGCCTCAACTATGCCCACATTAATTGAAAGCCTTTTTAACAGCATTATAATTCCATTACGCTCTATTCTCTCATCATCAACAATTAATATATTATACATTTATTCTCCAATCTTTTTCCTGTATTTAACATACCTTAATAAATATACCCGCTTATATATTCTGCCCCTGTTTGTTATCCGAATATTGCAGGTTTTATTTTATATTATTTTACTATATTTTCTATATTTTGTAACCCATTTTTCTAATTATATATTATGCAAGACTTTATTATCACTAAAAAAACCCCTTAAAAGATATTTTCAATCCTTTAAGAGGCTGTCTGTTTATTAATACTTAATATTTGTAAATGTCAAGCTTTTTTTACAATATTTTCACAGTATTTTTACTGCATTTTAGTATACTATAAATGTAGTTTATTATGTGACTTGAAGCCTGTATTTTGCTGGTATTGCAGTAAAATTCACATTGAATTATAGCACAAAAAGACTGGCATTTGTCAGTCTTTTAAAAATTATTAAATTGCATATATTCAGATTAACAGCTTCATTTCTTCCATATATAATTGCTTTGAGGATTTATAGCTAAACATTCGACGAGGATAATTTTCCAGCCACTTTTGTACTTGGGCTATTTCTTTCTTGGACATATTATCGAAGTTTGTTCCTTTTGGAATTCTCCGTCTTATCATTCTGTTGCCATTTTCATTTGAACCTCTCTCGCTACTACAGTAAGGATGGCAGTAATACACCTGTGTTCTTTTCTTCCCAGGGTATATGCAGCTGCGTTCTATTCCTTCGCAATCTGCAAATTCAGTTCCATTATCTACAGTGATAGACTTAAATACAGCATAAAATTTATCACCCATCTTTTTTTCGAGAGCATCAAGGGCAGCTACGACACTTGCAGATGACTTATCTGATTGCTTATAGATTATAGGCTGCCTTGTCTTTCGTTCAAAAAGTGTAAGCAGTGTGTTTTTAGACTTTCCTCTTGAACCAATGACAGAATCCATTTCCCAGTGGCCGAACTCCTCTCTTGTCAGGATATCTTCAGGTCTGTCCTCTATGCTCATACCTGCGATGTCTCTTTTCTGTACTCTTACAGTATTTTTCTTGTGCATTTTTTTGTTACGTCTGATTGGCAGGTCTTTATTAGTTATGTGTGTGAAATATCCTTTATCTATAGCATTATAGATTGTCCTTGTACATACAGACTGTTCATATTTGTCCATTCTGCCGGACTGCTTCATAACATTAACCGTTACTTCAACACTATAACCATTATTACATATATTATTTTCTATTTCTTTTGCAAGCTTCCTGTCTTTGAGAAGCTTTGGCATAGTCCCTCTGTTTGATACATTTTTATCTGTAATGCCCTGCGCTTTATCCGCAGAATATCTCCACTCAGTTGTCAGGTCCGAATTAGTATGTAAATACCTGCCCTTGTTCCACTCATTGTACACTGTTTTTAAGCAGACATTCATTTTAGCAGCAATATCAAATTTGGACAATTTAAGACTGAATAATGTTTCAAGACGAATACGTTTCCGGTAATTCAACTGACTATAACCCTTCATAATATCACCCCTCTTTTATGATGGTTATAAATATAATATGTAAATTTTATATAATTCATATTATTACAGTTGTCGGTTTGTGTCAATATATGTATTATTTAATATATATATACCATAATACATATAATCTAAAAAAATAGCAGTTATCACTAATATATAACAGTGATAACTGCTATGTATAACTACATAATATTGATTATATATCTGTATTCATATAATACATATCATCTTATATAATCAGTTGAAATATGAATCATAAAACTGTTTCATTGTATCATACTGCATTACGAACATTTTCCTTATTAGTAATTCCGGCATATTATTTTCTATGGCCATCTGGATTAACTTGCGCTGTCCGCTATCCATAGTACCAAAATACTGCATAATTCCATCTTCAATACTGGCTGGCACATTATCTGATATGCTGCTATCCATCTTATCTGTCCTGATGTTCCTTTTATCATTTGTGACGGAATCCGTCACGTCTGATGAAACAGCTTTCCTGCTTTTTTCTGTGGCTTTTCTTTTATTTTCTTTTTGTGTAAGGCTCTTTTTAAGTGCATATAAACGTTTCAGTTCCTCATTCACTTCATCATCAGAAGGTTCTTTTGAAGCAAAATTCATATGAAGGAATTTATCATCATAAATATCTATAGGTGTTACTCCTTCAGGAAGTTCATCAGTTTCTTCTATATTTATGGAATTCTGTATTGTTACATACTCGCCTGTATGTGGGTCTACCATCGACTTAGGTTCTACAATATAACCTCCTACACCCGATTCTTCATTAAGCTGCATTGCCTGCTTATATAAAGGATTATCCTCCCAAGGAAGCGACTTCCTGTCATATATTGGTCGTTCATCTTCAAGAAAGACTATGCAGTAATGCTTATCCATATTTTTGATTTCTGCTGGAGTCATAAGCTCCCTGCCTGTCTTTTGGTAATTGGTGTTTTTATTATTGCCATTACTGCCATCAGAAGCAATATCTACAGTTGCTTTACCCAGCAGTTCCGATATAGCTTTCTGTGTTTCTATAGCGCCCTGGCCACAACCACCGAACCAAAATATAGGACAGTTATCGTGGATAATCTCTGCTTTTTCGCCTTGGTACAAATCTTTAAGCTGACTTACTGATTGCAAAATTGGTATCATACTTATGTTTCGTGATCTGATAACGCCCATGAGCTGCGCACAGTCAGCTGGTCTTGCTCCTGCGTAAAATTCATCAAGCCATAATTCTAATGGTATTGACAATGAACCACCCAGATTATTATCTGCCATTCTCATGAGGATAGTTAATGCTTGTGAATAAAGCATTGAGCATACAAAATTATATGACTGGTCTGAATCATCTACGCATAAGAATGTTATCATTTTATTCTTATTAGGATTGTCTAATGTACCACCTACACCTGTGCCAAACTCTGTCAGATGCATGTCATCATCTTCAAATATACGTTTAAGTGCCTTTGTTTCGCATAATTTCAACTTTGCATTTGTTATAATTATAATCGAACGAACTGTTTCAGCTGCGCCATCTTTTAATTTTCTATAATCCCTTACAGCAGGATTGTCAGGACTGTCTTCATCTGCCAATTTGTCCATTTTTATCTGTAATAATGTAGGTGGCTGTTTGCCTTTTTCTACTGGTCTAGAAGTATCCTTTTTCGCCTCATCATTAACTAATTTCAATACATTATTAAATGTTCCTGTTCTTCCCTCTTTCTTTGCATACCACCACTCGTAGTAAAATACCGCCTGCAGATATAATGCAACGCCCTCGTCCCAAAATGGTTCGCCTTTCATTGCATCTGGTGGTGTAAGTGATTTCTGAATGTTTGCAATCAGCTTGATAATATCTTCCTCTGTTTCTATGTAAGCAAATGGATTGTACCTGTCCGATAAATTAGGATATTTAAGGTTTAGGCATCTTATTGTATATCCTTTTTCTTTCAGATATAATCCATAATTACGCATCAGTTCGCCTTTTACATCTAATACAATTTTATTTGCACCACCAGCTAAAATATTTGGTACGACTACCGATGTTGTCTTAAACTTACCGGAAGAGGCAACAACCACCATATTATTGTTTGAAGCCTTACCAGCACCCTGTGTATCTATTCTTAAATTCTTAGATATAATTCTGTTACAGCTTTCATCTTTATTAGCTCGTCTTTTTGTTACATCTTCGGCATCGCCCCAGTCTTCAGAACCATAAGCGATATGGGACTGCCAGTTACGCATTTTGTCCATTATTACATAACATAAAAAAATCCAGACAAGAAATCCCCAGCCGAGACACTGAATTGTGTATGCATTGAAATATCTATTAAACTGCCAGAAATGTCCAGCTAGTTCTGTCAATTTATCCGGAATATTAAATATATTAGTATCTTCATAACTGAATATTCCAGCAAAAAACAGACTGAATAACATAACAACAGCAAGCAGGATAAGATATACCTTATAAGATATCTTTCTATTTTTTAACATTGACTATTCACCCCTTTCTTTTAAGTTTTACATTCTCATTCCTGCCGCTTCTACTTCCAGCTCTTCATTATCAGGTGTGACGGATTCCGTCACATTTTCATTTTCTGACTGATAACGTTCCCTGTTAATCTGCGCACTTGTTATCTGGCTTTCAACATAATTTCTTAATGAACTTTCTCCACCCAGTTCATTATTTTTAAGATGTTCTATTAATTCATCTGTTGTGAAGTTATCAAGTACAGTTCCTATATCTGCATATGCGCCATAATATGTATGCTCCCTGCTTTCTATAGCTTCCTTGACTGTCATATCATCACTATGTTCGGCTTTTTTATCTTCCTGTGTGACGGATTCCGTCACATTTTTATCAGGCTTTACATCTTTTTTTAGCTGTGGTATTAAATGTTCTATACTATTAATAAGTTCAGATGAAGTCTCCCGTATTGTCTCTAATGACTGCTTAAGTTCATCGGCTTCTCTTCCAGAACTCCAGCCAGCGATGTATCCAAATGAATAATCGGATGTATCTATTCCAAAATGGCTGCATACTGTATAAGCAACACTTTCAGCTTCTACCTCTTTAGTCTGCCTGTCTTTACCTGCTCCTTCAGTATTTGTATCAGTATTGTGCAATATTGAATGTGCAAGTTCATGTATAGCTGTTTTAACGCTCTGGCTCTCGCTCATTCCTTTTCTGATTACAATTTTCTGTGCAGCATTATCAAAATGCCCCTTTGCAGCCGAATCTGATATATTCTCAAATTCTATCGGTATTGATGTACTCTGTCTGATTGCCTGCATAAATGCTTCATATTCATTTACATTATCCGTCAGTTCTACAGCTATCTGTGGAAGTGGCTCTCCTTCTGTCTGGCTTACATCAAACACTGATACTATTCTGTATGCAGTCATTTTTATTTCTGTTTCCTCTTTTTCCGGATTACCATTCATATCAAGCTTAATTTCCATTGACACAGGATCAACCTTTTCCACCATCACTTTTTTCTTATATTGAGATGGTGCAATTATTTTTATTCCCTTTTCACCTTTTTTAACATGTCTGTTAAAATTATTTTCCCATGATTTAAAACCTGCCACGAGGGTAGCTTCCGGATTCTGTCTTGCTATCAGTATAGTATTATTCGTGCTGTAGTTATGGAACTTGGATATAGTATTTAGATACTTCTTGTAATTGTCACCTTCGAATATTTCCTTCACACCCTCAGAAAGCTTTTTTGTTATCTCATTTACATTATTTTTAGTATCTTTATTTTTATATTCACGCTTTTTTTCACTTATAAATACTTCTGCAACCTTTGTAAAATCCATATCCTTATATCCGCTTCTAAAGCCTGGTTTGGGCATCATATTCTCATCTGCAAAGCTGAAATAATTTTTTCCATAATCACCAACAATGATATGATCCAGCAGAGGAATATTCATAAGTCCACATATCTGTGCCATTCTGCCAGTTATCTCGATATCTTCCCTGCTGGGTGCAATATCCTGGCTTGGATGGTTATGTATCATCATCATAGAAGCTGCATTTGACAGTATTGCTGATTTCATAATTTCCCTTGGGTGGGATAATGATGAATTAAGTGTTCCTGCTGATACAAAATTCACATTTATGGGTCTCATCTTTGTGTCGAAATTAATTACACCTATTACTTCCCTGTCATAAAATGACATTTCCTGTGCAAGTGCCCTTACAACTGCTTCTGGCGATGTAAGCGGCTCATCTGATGTCAGTGGCTCTCTGGTCTTTACAAGTCTTACTGCTACAGTATCAAGCTGAAAAGCCTCTTCATCTGAAAAATAATGATTAATCTCTGCCATTATTGTCACCTCTTTTTTGTGTGACGGATTCCGTCACATTTTCATCTGATATTAATGCTCTTAAATCAACGGTTATGATTGCTGTATCTTTCATATTGTTTATCAGTTTTTTCAAATCCTTTAATTCTATTTCCTTATCCATTTCAAGCAATACTCCTTTCTGAATACTTTCCAAATAATCCCGGGCTGATGATTTTATTAATATCCCACATTATAAAAGGACAGACACTATATGGTATCTGTCCTGTCTTATGTGACGGAATCCGTCACATTCTTATAATAATAATTTAATTATGTCATATAACATTTTAATTTTGTATTTATAATTATTTAAATGGAGGCTCCTCCTGATTAATGTTTGCCTTTTGCCTTTCTTCTACAGTATTTTTAGACTCTGTAAATTTCTGAGATTCAGTGATAAAATCCACAGTATAAATTTTTTGTTTATATAGCTGCCTGTAACAACGTGGGCGCAAATTCATTTTTACCACTCAAGTCCAAACCCATATTTAACTCCTATATATATCATGACAACACACATAATCAAAACTGAGACAAAATAACATTTCAACAAAGGGCTTTCATATGTCCCTAATTCTTCTTGATCTACTGCTCTTTTGGGATTTTTTATAAAATACAAAGTTATTGAATCTGGTAATTCTAATGTACTACTTCTTTCTGTTTTATATATTTTATTATTGTATTCATATTGATATACTCCTACTTGTCTGCTAGAATTACTGAATCCATCTTTTCCTGCGGCATCATGCTGCCTTATTAATCTTGCTTCTACAATATGTCCCTGCTTAATTGCTTTATCAAGCATTTTCCCCTTTGTGAATGGAACTACTAACAATATTCTAAATAAGCACACTACAGGAGTAAAAGGAACACCATATATAAATCCCAGAATTATTGCTAATACAATTTTTATTTTCATTACTATGCTCAATTGTTTTTCCTCTTAAACTTCTAATTTATTGCTCTATTTATTTCTTCTTCATATTTATGTTTTATAACTTCTACTTCTTTTTCAGTCCTTAATTCAAACCATATAGGTTTAGTATAAATATAAGGCTTTAATAAAGATATCGGTATATTCTGCTCTAAATAATCTCCTATTACAATTAAATCAATATCATCATTTAAAGTAGTAGAAATATTATTTATAGGGATATGATTTTTTATTTCATAAATGTCTTCATTTATAAAGATTTTAATATCAGGATATTTTGTTATTAATTTTCTTAAATCATTAATAATACTTGTTGTCTTTCCTGAGCCTACTTTTCCATAAAATAATTTTGAATTAATATTATATCTATTCATATTTATCTTGTATGATAATTAGGAAGTTAATTACCACACTTTCCTTTCTTTTAATATCGTGGTTCAATACAATTCAGATACTATGGACTTTTGATTTTTTCCTGTAGCTTGACTACTCAACTGGAGTGTATTGACACTACCTTATTATTTAAATGGAGGCTCCTCCTGGTTAATGTTTGCCTTTTGCCTTTCTTCTACAGTATTTTTAGACTCTGTAAATTCCTGAGATTCAGCGATAAAATCCACAGTATAAATCTTTTGTCCATTTTTGTTTATATAGCTGTCTGTAACAACGTGGGCGCAAAGAATAATTTTCATTCCCATTTTAAGGTATTTTTCAGCAAATAACGCATTGCTGCCAAAAGATGTTACTGATATAAAATCTGCTTCTTCATAATTTCTTTTATTAATTGCTAATCTATATTTAGCAATACTTTGAGTCTGACCTTCTTTTTCGTAAAAACTCATTTCAGGATCATTAACCAATCTTCCTGTGAAAATACATTTATTCATAAGTATGCTCCTAACTTTATATTTGTATTGTTGATTATTTAACTGGTGCTGCTTTAGGAACTATATGTTCAAATTCCTGCACAGCAGACTTTGTCATATCTTTATACATACTATTCTTTTTGTGTGTATCGAACTTTTTAAACAGATCTTTGCCTGTCGGGTAAGTTTCACCAATATCGAAATCCAGTTTGCTACCATCAACATTGTATATGCGGACTTTTTTCTGATTATTGACAAATGCAATATATCTGTCTTTAGCTTCACCATCTACCTCAAACACCTGATTTTTAGGAAGCATAACTATCTGTTTTCCTGACGTTCCAGGTATTGTAGCAAAAAAATAGTTAGGAAATTTTCTTGCGAGCTGGCTGTTGATAGAATTCCCATCTACAAGTGTTGCTTTGTCAATTGACAGCTCGGAATATGCCATATTTGCTCTTAAAGCCTGACATTCAAATCCTTTGGAATCCTTTATAACACAGTCCCATTTCATTATTTCTTTTTCCATCTCGGCCGCATCAAGTCCTTCATACTGCTTAAATCTTTCTTTCATTTCATCTGACATTGCATTCTGCATATACTGTTCTGTAGTCTCTCTTGCAGTATCAATATAATCATCTTCACTGAACACTTTCATTTCAGCAGCTGCTTCTTCCGGCTTATTCTTCATCAGGGAATGTCTGTAGGCTTCATAGCACTGTTTAGCAGTGTTTAAATCAACACTTGCTATTCTTAACTGCTTCTCTCCGTCATCTGGCACAAGGTCTGCAAGCTCAGCGAAATTAACATTAACTTCTGTAAGTGCATTTTTCATTATTTCCAGCGAAGCATCCGGAATAGATATTATTGTTGTCTTTCCATCTGTCAGATTAATCAGGTCTTCTGCTGTTTTTTCTCCGCCAGACAGCTGTTCTTTAAGATAATCCGTGAACATAACATTGAATTTCTGTTCATCTTTTCTTACGACACTTATATGAAGTGCATTATCTTTATCATTTACCGAATCCATAACGCAGTATTTTATTCCTGCCTTATCAAGATAATTCTTCGCTCTATCTATAGCCTGTTCTCTTGATAATTCTGCTTTGTAAGGCATTCTGTATATACTGTATTCACCATTACTTGATTTCAGGAATTTTGAAAAATTTTCAACGGCATCTTTATCAAAGAATTTCTCTTTGACGCCTCTTGCAAGGAACTGTATAAGCTTAAATGTTGCATATGCAACAGGCTGTGATATCTTCATATACAGCCTCATTCCCTGCTCGATCTTCCTGAAATCTGCATACATTCCATCAGTTGTATTCATGTAATCACCCTTTCATTATTATTTTGGATATGACGGAATTCGTCACTAATTGTTACATTTTAAAAGCTGTTTCAGCATAATCTTCATTTATATTGTTTTCTACATTCTGTCTTTCCAGATGCTGCATTGCCTCTTTTTTCAAATGCTCTTCTATCTGATTCCACTGCTTAGAGATTTCAGGGTGGAAATAGCCATAATCTATGCTTACAAGCTTCATACTCTTGCCATTCTGTGGATCATTTATCCGGAATAATCCTTCCAGTTCGTATCCATCAGCTTCAACTGTAAAATGAAGATACCCCTCGTCATCATATTCAAGGTTATTTATTGTTGAAGCAATTTCCTGTTGTGTGACGGATTCCGTCACATTTTCATCTTTATTTTCTGCTGATACATTTTTATTCTGCGTAGCATTTTTGTATAATTTATCCATCTGCCTAGCAGCATCCAATGCTTCTTTTGCAGTGTCATATTTTATAGGAAAATTGTCTTTATCTCTGACAAAATCATCAGTCAATGTATCATAGACAAAATATCCCTGTATGTAATACTCTTGCAATTCAGAATACTTTGCTTCATATCTTTCTGGCAGCACAGCCTGCTGTATTGCCTCTAACATATATGACTGGCTTTTAACTGCTTCATTATACTGTTCAAGCAGCTTATCAAGATTAAACTGCAATTCTGCACGCTTTATTCTTGGTCTTATTTCTCCATTTTCCAGAGCAAATTTTGAGACATCAAATATGTTAGCACACATATTTAGCTGACTGTCTGACAGCTGTGCTGTTCCTTTCTCAACAGCTTGTAATGTATCTGTATTGATAAGAAGAATGTTTGCAAGCGTATCCTGCGATATATTATGTATGGTTCTTAATTTTTCAATGAGATTTCCATAATTATTACTGTTAATGGTCATTGTGTCTCCTTTCAGTGTGACGGATTCCGTCACATAATAAAAAGTGATACTCTCCTTCTGGAAAATACCACTTTACATTTTTATATTATCATTTTTTTCAATCTGTTCATTAAGCTCTTCATCAGCTCTTTGAAGAGCCTGATGTGCTTCATCTAACTGCTTATTTATACAATAATCTGTAGCTTTATCCAGCTTATGCTTCTTCGCATCATAATGGTATACATCATATGACAGTATTTCATCTTTAGCTACCTGTGTATCATTAACCTCTTCGACCATCTGCGTAAGCATAGCGATACTTTCCGCTGTCTCCGGAGCGAATTCATTTACAGGCATTGCTATTACTTCGCTTATTGATGAAGGAATTATAAAATAATTAGCATTATTATATCTTGCTGCGACCTGACTTAACACTGTATCATCAAGTATAAGTGAAGCTGCGCCTTTTATTTTATTTTCTGATGTTACTACAAGCATTGACATATCCATAGCTTCTGAAGCAATATCCGGCTGTATATCTTTAAAAATATCAGATATGTTTCTGATTTCAGGTTTCAGTACATTTTTAGTATTTTCAGACACCTTTGTAAAAAATTCCTGTTCTGTCAATCCCATATCTTTAACTGCGCTTCTAGGAAGCGGTGCTACCATGCTGTCACTGCCTTCCTGGGCTAACAGCAGCTTTGGGACAAAACGCATTCCCTGTACTTCAAACATTGCTGTGTTTTCATTATTATATGATGGTGATACTGCTGAAAGATATAATCTGTCGCTTATCTTATCAAAATTCTTCATCAGCTCAGGCAGCCTTGAAAAGTCAATATTAGGTACATATGTATTTTTAAGAAAATCTTGTACCATGCCTGCTGACCTTACACCTGCCTCTATAATATCCTCAGAATTTTTTACACTTTCATATAAAGCATCAAGATTAAGCACTGGCATAGGCTTGCCCGTTTCCTTTTTAATTGGGTCAATAAATACTGCTCCGGTGTAATTGCCCATATTATTAATATGAATTTCCATTGCTGCCATATCAGACGGAAGATACCCTTTTACTGCTCCTGTCTCAAATAATCGTCTTACTTCATTTTTCTTTACCATTAATAGATCCTCCTTATATGTGTGACGAATTCCGTCACATTTATTATTTCAGGGTACAAAAAAAGGACTTGAAACAGATTGTTACATCTGCCTCAAATCCTTTTCACGCAAGTTTATTATAGCACACTTAATTAGTGACATCTAGTGCCAGTTTTATATTTTTTTAAAAAGCTTATATTTTTTTTGATATTTTATACTTTTTTTCCTAAAAAAAAATGCAATTACAATATTCATATTATAAAGATTATTTATCAAATAGATAAATAATTTACTAAAAAAAATAACAGGAGGAAAGATTATGGACATTATAAATAATATTATTTCTTACAATTATAATAATTCACTATTCTTTTCATCATATCAACATCAAGCTCCCTAACAGCAATCTTCTTTACAAATTCATAATCTGCGCCCGATTCTATACAGCTCATAAGATAATCCTTCTGCTCTTTTGTAAATTTATTATTAGATAAAATATCACTGATGAAGATATCCATATTATGATTATTCTGCTGATTCTTATTTCTGTGATTTTTCATTTTTGTAAATAAAGATATACCTTTATTACCATTGTTCTGATTAATGGTCTGTTGTGCGGCTGGCTGTTGATTTTGTGCCGTGCCCGCCTGAAGGGCATTCATTGCCTTAAGCTTGTCATTTTCAATTTGAAGAGTATTCATTTCACCCTTTAATTTTTCATTTTCTTTCTTTAAGTCATTATTGCTGCGCATTATAAGAGTATATGTCTTATCTTTTGCTTCAAGAGATACCCTATACTGTTCGATCAGCGCATTAGTTGCCTGCTTCTCTCTTTCAAACGAATTTTTTATTTCTGTCTCAAAAATCTGTCTTATATCGTCATTAGAATTCTTAAGATTATTTACTGTATCCGAAGCTTCATTTATTTTCTTATGAAGCTCGTCGTTCGATGTATACAGGTTAAATATTGCTGTGCTAACTGACTCTGGCAAATCCTCTGCCGCCGCAGCTTCGTTCACAGCTACGCTTGTTCTTAAGGCTGCAATTGCTGTAATTATACATTTTGCGTTTTCTATTGTGTCAATTTTTTTTCGTGTTTCATTGCTGATCGTTATCTTATAGAGCTTACAGAGATAATCTACAGCATTTTCTGCTTCTTTTATTTCATCATCACTCAGCTTCCTGCTGTCAGGCTTCTTATCTGTTATACTTGAATTATTATCCGTACTTTCTTTATCAGATATATCCTCTGAATCATCTGCTATTATTATAATATCTTCCATAATTACAATCTACCTTTCCGTTAAATGTTTATGTCTTTATTTTTAGAAGTATCCTTTATATTATCTTTAAATGTGACGGATTCCGTCACGCCATTATACACTTCCTCATCTTTTACGATGCGTTTAAGTATCCTTCTTTCTTCATATAAGCCGTTAAGCCTATCCTGCATAAAAGGATTCTTTTTAACTATCGGTGCTGACAGTATATCGGCATAGCTGCTTTCAAGCTCTTCCAGTCTGTCTGACAGAAGTTCATATTCTTCATCAGACATACTGCTGTCTGCTGTTATAAGCCTGTCATACAGAGAATAATATTCTTTCCTGATTTCAAGCTCATCAGCAGTATATATGCTGTCTGCTAATGCCGCATCATAAGAAGCTGCTTTCAGCTCATTTATTTCTTTAGTCACTTTCTCAAGCCGCTGCTTTGCACAGCTTATATCTGTTATGTCATTGTCAAGAATATAGTTGCACTCTTCACGCAGCTTATCTATTGCAAGCAGGTCTTTTCTTACCTGTATCTGGTCTTTTAACTGCATATCAAAATAGTGATATTGTCTTGCGTGCTGGTATCGTACTACAGCACAGGCCTGAAAGCGTGACTGCTGTTTATGCTCACTTATTGTATGCAGTGTCTGCTCGACATATATTTTATCCGGCGGTATATTATAACGATAATCACCAGCTTTCTTAAGCTGGATTCTTTTTTTGATTCCTGCAATAGTATAATTATCACCCAGAATATAATCTCTTCTAGCTGCCTTGGAAGTTCTTCCCTGTACTTCAAACATTGCTGGGTGATGATATGCTGCATATTCGCCATACTTTTCTGAATGTCCTATTCTTATCTTATATCCCATATGTTCCATTTCAGAATAGTATTCTTCAATGCTGTCAGACCTTGATACTGCCATATCTATATCAAGACGTATAATGCTTTTCCATGTGAACTTATCAGCTTTTAATGCTTTATGCTCTGCATAAGAACGTCCGGCACGTTTATCACTTTTATCATATTCAAGACGTGATAAGCCATATTTTTCCGTTATCTCATCTGTCACCGGCTGTATATGCTTCTCCCAATCGCCACTGACATACCTGTACTTGCTGCCATCGTATCTGCCGACAGAATTAAATACTATATGCGCATGCATATGTGCGTGGTCGTTGTGTACTGCAAATACATACTCATAGCCCTGACCTAAATATTTTTCGCAGAATTCCTTTGCCACATTAAAACATGTCCGCTCATCAGCTTCACCTGGCTTAAATGATATTACAAAATGATAACCCTGCCTTCCCCATGTTTTATTAAATTCATTTTTGGTCGTCATCATTGCATCGTATATTTCCTGCGATGTAATTCCGCAGTTGCTTCCAATCCACATACCATTTTCAGTTTTTTCGGGATTCATTATGTAATCAATCGCGTTATGTAAATGTGCCGATGGTTTTCTATTCTTCGCTTCTTTCATATTCCTTAGAATTGTTGTTGCCATTATTTATCACCTTCATTTCATTTCTTAGATCATTAATCTTATTTTCAATATCATTAATCACCTCGTTGAAATATTCTCTTGAAGCACTATCCTCTAACTGTCTTAGAGACATCTGCGCCTGATGTAACTCTGTACGCATTTTTCTTATTTCATTAAATATTTCTTTTAATCGCTTATCATCATTTACAAAAAGGAGCTGCTGGCGGATAAAATCACTCACCAGCAGCCCATCATTATCAATCTTTGCTTTCTCATAAAGAATCTTAAATGCTGCATTCTCTGCCTCTGTCAGTCTTACCTGCAGCATTTTGTTTCTGTATCCATCTGGACTCTTATTTCTTTTCATAACATCACCGCCATTTTAATAATAAGAATCTGATTTATTATCTTTATAATTTTTATTCTGATATTTTTCTGTTTCATAATTATTATTTTCAGAATTCATTTTCTGGAATTCAACAAAACGATTTATCATATCTTCCGATATATCACCGCCAATTTTTTCTTCAAGGGCTGATACTATTTTCTCGTTTCGCTGTGTGCGTTCCTTGAGCTCCTGTATGTGCTTCTGCTTTTTAAGATTTGCTATCTCTTTCTTTTTCTTATTTATTTTTTCCTGAAGAACTTCAATCTCTTTTTCTGCTTTTGTAATCCTGTTATTAAAATCTGAAACACTCAAACTCATATAGTCCTCTCCTTTTTCTTTCTTCATTTATTTCTTCCTGCTTTGCATACAGCTGACTGTTGTAATCTGTATTATGTGTAAATTGTATTCCTGTCTTGAACCACAGCGGCAGCTCGCCCCTGAATGTTTTAAGAACTCTTCTTTCACATATCAGCATAAGATTTTCAAGACTGTCTGCTGTCTGTGAATACCAAACCTGCATATCCAATTTGTTTGCTATCATAATTTTCTGGTGAAGGAAATCTGCTACTGCAATTATATTAGAACTGAATTCCAGCGTTGCTGTTTTATATTCTTCCTTGATTTTCCATTTCATATAGATCCAAGGTTTTGAATCATCAGGAAGAATATAAGGATACTCTGTCCTGTCAGCTGTTATGTTGTAATACATCTCCGCCGGTGGAGTTACAAGCGTTGTCCAGTCAATACTGGGAGATGATAAATCATCTTCTGTACTTTGTATTTTTTCATTTATAAATTTACGATTTTCAAAAATGAGTTTTGAAATTTCCGAAAGCTCATTTTCGATTTTCAAAAAATGCTCCTCTGATTTTTGAAAATCCGAAATCTGTTTTTCCAAATCCCGTGTGTACATTTTTGAATTTTTATTTTCTGATTCTTCATTCTGTGAATTTTCATTTTCGCTTTTTGATTCAATAGAAACATCATAGCTTTCTTTCAATTCTTCAAAAATGTATTCAGAAATTTTTTTAACTCTCTCCGGAAAATCTGTATTATCATTTCCTGCTTCATCTGAGCTGCCTATATTCATTTCACACTTTTCAATTCCCTTAAGTGCTAATCCAAGCAGCATATCTACCGTTTTGTTTATGCTTACTTTATCAGCCTTTAACTTCATTATTTCGTAATACATATCATCTGATATTCTTATTGATACTGACATAAATATCACACTCCTTTTTTATATTTCTTGAAAATATTAGTTGCCACAAAAGTGCCACAAATTCTAAAATTGACTGCCACAAAACTGCCACAACAATTGCCACTGCCACAAAATTGCCACAAATCATAAATCACCTGTGGCACCAGCATTTACCTGTCTGTGGCAGTTGTGATGCACTTTCTGCCACATGATGCACTTTTTGCTCCTTATCCTCTGTTATACATTGGCAAGATACGCATTTTGTAATACAAAATCACCACTTAAAAAGTGGCTTGCGGACTTGTTAGGGAGTTCCCTAATACCCCTTTTTTCAAAAACAGCACACAGACATTTACATTTTTCAGACTTATAATTTCCTGTTGCAATTTCTAAATTCATTAAATCTTCACCACCCTTCATTAAAAAATCCACCCGCAGAATTTTAAAATCTGCCGGTGGAGCTTTTTGATTTTTGTAATTTACTTTTAGTATTTTGTATCTTTTTATAAGAGACTCTTAAAAAATAATTTTCCGATTTTCTGTAAAATAATTCCATCATTTTATATAATTTTCAAGATATTTATTCATAGCTTCTTCTATTCCTAAATCCTCGTGGTCAGTTACATATCTGTAAAATTCATCTATAAGATTGTCAGCTGTTGTCATTTTTATGAGCTTGATATTGTTATTGTTATGTACATTATCCTTTAAAAAAATCACAATTGCTTTCTTCAATTCAATCTCTCTGCTCTTTGCAAAAATATTTTCTTTTGCACTCTTCATCATATCCATAAAATAAAGCTCATATTCAAAATCAATCTTTTCTAAAACCAAATCCATCATTTTATTTTTCCTTCCAGTTAAATTATTTTGCTGTGTGACGGAATCCGTCACATTTTTTCTTTATTAAATTCTGTATTTTATATTTCTTATTTATCTAATTTAGTAGCATAAAATATAATTTTTATTCTGTGTTTTCTTCCGGTTCAAAATGAATTATGCGTCCTGCATAAAGTAAATTATCTTGATGCCAGTTATCGTTATTGTCATATACGCCAATCGGGTCTCCAGCCTCATACACTTTACCATCACCAATATAGATTGCAACGTGTCCAATCTCACCACCAGATGATTCATTCTGATAGAACAGCAGATCACCGGCTTTCAATTCATCAACTGATATTTTCTCACACCAATCAAACTGCTCTCTTGATGTTCTTGGAAGTTCAATTCCTGCTGTGCCATAACACCACTGTACAAGTCCAGAACAATCAAAGCCTTCATCAGGATTACTGCCGCCCCAGGTATATTCCCAGCCATAATACTTCATTGCTTCATCAACTATTTTCTGTACAGCTTCATCTTCATAATTGTAAATATACTGATTAACAAGCTGTGCATAGAACATATTTCCGTATGCGTATCTCCAGCCGCCATTGTAATCCACTGCTATAGAATTACTATAATCCACTTGAATTCCGCCACTATATTTTTCTGCAAAACTGATAGCTAATTCCAGTGTATACCGTCCGCCATTATCTGCTACATAATTAATAAAGCCCTGTCCATAATTGTAAGCCTGAACTGCTGTCATCAGGTCACATCCATTCTCATTTGCAAGACTAAGACAGCCTGCAAAATAATAAGCTCCCTGCCGGATTGAATCTTTAGGGTCTGTAAAACTTCCCGGTGGCAGACCTGCAGATTCGCTTGACTGCATTGGGTCATTGCCATTACCGTGTGACTCGACTTCCATTATTGCTATTAAGTAATTCACATAATTAAGTATCTCATTATCAGTTGCAGCTTCCCTTAGATCATCTGAATAGCTTATAGTATTTTCTGAGAGAAGGTATGTCCTGATTCCTGAGGACACTTTATTAACTGTATTAGTTATAACGCCTGCAACTGAACTTATTACCGACACCAGAACTGTCGCTATAACAACTACACATAGTATCAATGCTATCACAGGCATAAGTGCAGAGCCAAGATATGTAAGAACCGCTGTAGCTGCTGTCATAATTATTGCAGCCGCACTTTTAATAAATCCCTTTTCTTCAGGATGGAAATTAGTTTCACCTGAAGTATTAGTTACTGCAGCACTTTCACCTGGCCCGTCATCTCCTGTTGCCTGCTTAATCATATCTGCATATTTTTTAGCTGCCTGTCCTGCAGCTTTTACTATTTCAGATGTTCCGCCACAAGAAGCTGTAATGGAAGCTTCTGTAAGTTTGTCTGTTTGTTCAGATGCAGCTTTTGCAGCTGTATCATCTGCCATTGTAATATTGCCACTAAAGCCAGAGTTTTCTCTGGCTGCTGGCTTATTATCGTCTTCCGGTTCTTCTGATAATTTTATCCTGCTTATACGCTTTTTATCTTCCGGAACTGCTGTGCCTGCATTAGTATCCTCTGCTTTAACTGTCTGTCCTTCCTGTACTGCCCCGCTTCCTGTATACTGCGGTTCAGATACATCGGACTTCTTATATGAAACATCTGTGACTTCCTGATATACTTCATCATTATAATAACTACCGGCTTCTGATAATGTCTCCTGCGATATTTCTTCCTGTGATAATGATAAATGACTGTCTCCACTTAACGATATGCTGTCATATGAATACATATAGCCAGCGCCATTTTTCTTTTTTATATTATGATCAGACGTAATGCTGTCATATACAAAATCATTTTCTTTTCTATACTGCTCTGCCACGTTTACAAGCTCTGAATACTCTTTTGTCTGAACAAATTCCTCTAAAAGCTTTCTTCTTTGTGTCTCCGGCAGTTCATTAAAGAGCAGCTCATCTTCCCTTGATATATACCTTCTTAAAGCTATCTGCCTGCCGTCGTAGCTTTTAATTCTTATTCCTGAAGCTTTTATTACATCATCTACTGGATTTTCGATATAATTCTTTCTTCTTCCTATGCCTTTATTGCTAAGACCAATACTTTTTCCTGATAACTTTACAGCCATATATATTACTCTTTCTGTCCTGCATTATTAAGTTTATTATCAGCCTTTTCATGGAAATTCGTTGAAAATGGCTCGTACAGCGGATTAGTATTTTTCATAAAGGCATCGAGCAGTATTACCTTCCCATTCCACACCATAACGCTTCTGCCTTTAGTATCGTTAGATAATGCTTCATACTCTATATCCGTTAAACTCTGTATCTTTGATAACGCACCAGCATCAGTGCCTTCCTGTTTGAAAAACATCTTATATCCGCAGTTGGCAAGCATATCTCTTAAATCTTCACTCATTACAACACGTGCAAAATTCTGGAATGCCATTGTACAAATGCCACCAAATTTACGATAAGTAAGCACTGCTTTAAGAAGAATATTTCCAGTGGATATACTCTCAGTTACATACTGGCATTCATCAACTATGAATCTTGTTGCTCTCTGTAATTCCTGGTTGAATTCAATTCTGTTAGTCAGAAAGAACATAATTGTAGTCATTACTGGCTGCCAGATATCGTCCGATATGTTATTAAGTCCAAATGATACAAGTCTTTCACTGCTTATATCTATATCAGATGGATATGCAAACATATCATATATTCCTTCAGTAAAAGGCTTAAGGGAATTAGTCATCATATGAATAATACGTTTATCTACGTCATATCCAGACTCTTCTTCCATCTTTATAAGCTCATTCCTTACATCTTTAATAGTCGGCTGTACAAGTTTCTTTGCTGTAAATGTCCTGTCATATACTTTTGCGACTGCATCTGTCATAAATGCCTTATGCTCTGCTGTATATGCCATATTCTTCATAACCGCCTCTGTAAAGCTGTTCGCCCATCCAGTGACAGATGATATGAATGTATGTCTTACCTTTTCTGATTTACTCTCAAATACGCTTAAAGGTATCTCCATAGGATTGATATGTATGTCACCCCTTGGGGTCATATCAAGGAACTTACCATCATATAAGGCACATATGAACTGTGTTTCATTCTGCGGGTCTATTATCTGGATATCATCATCGCTTGATAACAGCACCTGTGATATTTCCGTCATTTTTATGAACATTGACTTACCAGAACCTGTATTGCCAATAACTACACCATGAGGTGAATCGAGCTTCTTTCTGTTAGCAAATACAAGCTGCTGTGTTGTTGTATCTGTTCCGTAGAATATTCCGCCCTTTTCTACAAGATTTTTTGAATAGAATGGCTGCATGGCTACAAGGGAACTTGCAAGAAATGGACGCATTTTCTTAACCTGTCTGCACCCCGTAGGCAGTGCTGTATTGAATGCCTTAAGCTGCACCTGATTGTATGTATCAAGTGTTATCCCAAGTTTTTTCGACTGTGCCTGCAAAGCTTCTATTCTTCTTACAAGCTCATCTTCATTTTCTGCCGTTACTGTTATAATAAGATCTGCCATAATACACTCTTCAGAATCATCTTCAACCTGATCTATATAACGCTCAAGTTCCCGTCTTTTCTTTTTCTTGGCATAAGAAATTCCCGTAACAGCCTGATTATTATTCTTCTTTGCATCTGCTTCCTGCGCTATTGCCCTTTCATTATTGCCGAACATGCTCTTTAATGCATTATTAGTCACATCGTGTGCCACAGGGGCGTAATCTATTGTTATGAAGGAAGGATATTCTCTGTTAGACAGTGTATATATTGCTTTATTTGCATCTACTGATGTGTCAAATCTTCTTGCAAATAATACAGAAACGTACTGGTTCTTATTGAATATCATAAAATCCTTATAATTATCTATTGATACAGGAATGACATCATATAATGCATCACTTTCAAAGCTGTAAGGTGCTCCAGCATCTTCCTTATAAAAGAACCTGTCGATTATTTCCAGTCTCTGTTCACCATTAAGAGGAACAATCTTACTTTTAAACGCTGCAAATGCTCTTTCTATCTCTATATCCATTCCAAGAAAATAACTTCTTGCTTCATCATATGTACTGCTTTTTACTGTCAGTGTAAGAAGCAGTATGCGCTTCACATCATATATTCTTGCTTCTTCTTTTTTCTCATCTATCCATTCCCTTATACCTGAGGCTATGACCGGGTATTCATCATCATTCTTATTGACAAAAATGTCATCTATGAATTGATTCATATCCTGATATTCATTTACAATCGTAATTTTGAAAGACAACTGCATTGACTTAAAAAAATCCATCAGTTTCTCCAGAATCTTGATTTTGTCGTCTCTGTCCTGATTGATATAATTAATATCTGTAAATGCGTAACATCTGTCATACAGCTTTCTTGCTCCTGTCTGCTCAATCTGGAATATCCCGCTTTTATGTGCCTTGGCTATCTGTATGGCATCCCTTGAATTTTGTGGATACTTGCCAGAATGCGAAGAACTTGTTAATACTACACTATCCTGAAATTTCTTAGTTGCGTTAAATATCAGTGCCATTATCCCACCTTCTTTCTTATTATTTCCAATACACTATTCATACTGCCCTGTTTCTGTACAGAATGATGCATCGTAAAATAACGTGATACATCAGGCTCATCAGTTTCATAATGTATTCTTGAAATACTCTGCGTGTACTGTCTTTCTAAAACATATTCTTTAGGACTTAAATATTCCTGGTATTTATATATACCTGCAAGAATAAATGGTGCAGCAAACGGCACAGATATGTATACTGCAAATACCACATCTATCTTAAATAGCATAACAGCTATAGTCATAATGACTGCTGATACTGACAGTCCTGCAAGGATATGTACAATATCAGTGACTGAAAAGCCTTTGTAAAAGTCATTCTTGTACTCTTTTAAAAAATCTTTATTAATATCTATCTTAAGATTGTTTCCTCCCATTATTTCCTTTCCATCAAAAAAGCCACAGATACCTTATATGCCGTTAAATTCCAGCATATAATGTTATCCGTGACTCCTTGATACTTATTATTACTTATTTGTATGTGTTCTATATTCCGAACCATTTTATTAAATATTATCTGCTGTGCATTGTGACGGATTCCGTCACGTTTTAAGCCTGCACCTTCTTATCCTAATGCAAATGCACGTCTTAAGAAATTATCTGACTGCTTTACACACGATGTTAGTAGCGGCATGAATATAAGCGAAGCTATTACTCCTACAGCCCCATTGAACCACGAAGACAGTCCTCCAGCATCCATCGCCGCCGTTATGCTCCAGTTAATTCTTGAAGCAAGCTGTATGATAAGTGCTATTACAACAATCTGTAATGTGCTTGTAAGAAAACTTTTAAACCAGCTCGCTGCTGACTGTTCAAAGCCCTTTCCTCCGGCAAGGCTAGAAAGTGCCACAGGTGCAACTCCCATAAGCATAAAGAGATTAACAAACCTTCCGGCTACCTCTATAAGAATTGTAATTGAGCATACACCAGACATAATAAGATATATGAGACCTAATGACGACATTGCAAGCGTAAAGCCTACATCGTAATCATCTCCCACAACGCTCGGAATACTGCCACTGCCTAAAAGAAGCCCGCTAGCTTTTACTGAAAATAATGTAAATTCCTGCATTATGTTAAGGCAGTTTAGCATAAGCATATTTGCAGCTACAAGCTTTATGAACAATTCCATAAGTGCCTCAATCGTTATTCCTTCTTTCAAATTACTTGCCTGTTTGCAGAAACCTGCCATAGAAAACATATTTAAAAAAACAGCACCCATTCCTAAAAACAGTGGATACACAGTATCCGTTATATATTCCCAGGCTCCTGCGCCATCAGCGGTAAAATCACTCACATTCATTCCCATAAGTGCAAGAACAATATTCATGACAAACTGCCACAGCTGCTGTGCAAGTGCATATATTGTTCCGCCCTGAAGTAAATCTATTACCCATTGCGGAGCAGACAGTGCTACTGGTGATATTATTATATCCATATACTGCTCCTTAGATAAGTCCGCTTATAAGCTGTGGCGCAAGTACCATTACAAGACCACCACCGACTTTCTTAATACCATTCGCCTGCATAGTTCCTTCCTGTGACTGTACTGCCATTCCCATTTCAAATAGCATCCAGAGAACTATTATTGCACCTACTGAGCTCACAAAAGCCGCCATAATATCGTACACTTTGCCAACAGTATTACTTACAAGTGCTGCTCCTTCACCGGCATCTGCAGCAAATACCGCAGTCTGTGGATAATACATTACAACGAATACAAACAATCCAATGACTGCCATAGCGGTTATCCTTGTTATCATCTGAATTCTTGCTTTATCTTTGGCATTTAATGCCATATCTGTTATATTCTGATACATAATCTTTATCTCCTATCTTTAATTAATATCTATCATCATTGTCTGGCTGCTTTGATACCATATACACACCTGTGCCGGATATTAAAATGAATACTGAAAAGAATACCAGTCCTTTAAATCTTGGTATTCCGGCTTTTGCAGCAAAATATGAAATAACTGCTAATATTAAAGCTATTACTATCACTGCCACAAGTCTTTTCTTTTTCTTTGCTCCTATTTCTCTTTTCATTCCTCTCATAATGAATCCTCCTGTTTTCTCTTATATTAATTTTTAAATCTGTTACTTAATTGTTACTGACGATACTGTTCCATTCTTTAGCGAAACTGATATCTTAAATATTCCGACACTATATACAATTTTTCCTGTCTTAGTGCTGTCGCTGTAATCCGTTATGTCTTCCTTATCCGCTGTTGCAAATACACTTCTTACCTTATCAATATCAGACTTATTCGTAAGTCCAAGAAATTCAGTATTGCTGGAAAAATTAACCTGCATTTCACTGCACTTAATTTCGTCTTTATCGGTATCTGACAGCGTGACTGTCAATGCTGCCTTCGTTCCCTGCTGGCTGCTGTATGATGACATAACTGACTGTGAATGAGGCTGTGCAGCCTGTGCCATATAAGTAAATCCGGCAGCCTTAAGCTGCTTTGCCGTTACCGGATATGAAAACTCCACTCCGTCAAGCATAAAATCAAGTGTCCTTAAGCTTTCATTGTATGTGTAGTAATCTGATTGTTTTATCGTGTCAGAACTGCTTATTGAATTGTGCTCTGAAACATTTGTTATGTCTTCATGCATATCATCATCAATATTTCTTTCATCAGATACAACAGCCTTTTCAGAACTTACACTATTTTTTCCTATGTATCTTCCTGTAAAGAATAGAATTAATGCTATTATGATAAACACAGCTGTATATACAAGATTAGTCTTAAATGCTGCAAGACAGTAATTCTTCTTATTGAGATTTTTTTCTTCTCCCTGCAGCATCATATACACTGCTCCGGCAACCGGAACACTGGCAAGTGCTGTATACTTATACCACTCCTCTTCACTCACTACATGCTTATCCTGCGAGCGCAGTTCTTCAATAATTATTGGAAGCTTTGCTGAATATATATCAGGCTCTTTTTGTTCTGCCTGCATATTTTTATCAAGCTCTTTAAAGTTATCCTCCAATATCCCGATTTCAGATGTGACGGATTCCGTCACATTTTTTCTACTGTCTTTCATCTTTAGTGCCTTTCTTTTTCATTGCCGAAATATAATCAGCATACCTGATGACTCTTTTATTCTGCTCATCTGTGTTTGTCTGCCTGTTATTTTTTTCTTTTAATCTGTTATCCATAAATCTTCTCCTTTACATTCTTGGTGCTGCTTCTGGTGCTTCAAGTTTCATTTCCTGATTCCTGTCCTTATCAGGTTCTGTTATAAGGCTTTCCTGTGGAATATCATCTGCCCCTTTGTAATACTCTGTATCATATCCTGTGCTGTATACATAGCCCTTCGACGTGAGTGTTGCTCCTTCATTGATTGCATAATCCCTGCCATAACCTTCATAATCAATATAACCATCAAGCCATTCGGGAATTTCTCTTTTTTCTACATCATGAATAATATATATACCCAGATCTTCTTCTGACTTTGCATTTATAAGATTATAGTTGTTAAGATTATCTGTGAGATTAATTACATCTTTGGCATTATGTATGCTGTCACCTTGTTCCAGCAGTGCCTCAAATTTTTCTTTGCTGCCATCTTCTATCTTATCTATCTTTTCTGCAAGATAATTAAGTTCATTCAGATTAGTATATTCTGTCAGATACCCGGACAGACTGCTTACATTGCACTCATAGCCTGTAACAAATACTTCTTCATAGAACGCACCATCAGGTCTTTTCTGACCTATGCCTATTCTTTTAAGGACATCTGCCATATGCTCTTTGCTTGTCGGAAACCGCACTAATTCTTCTTTAAGTTCCCCTTCTGTATATTTCCCGAGGTTTGCAACATACGCTGCAAATGGAAATATCTGGTTATTTTCATATATCATAATTAGTCCTTTCCAATGTGACTGATTCCGTCACATCTATCCATCTTAATTTAAAGTTACTGTCATCATTACCGGTGGTAATCTTGCGTATAAACTGTAAATCGTAAGAATGCACGCTTCTTTTTTCTTCATTATCTGTCCTCGCATTTATAGTGTTTTAATTTCCTATGTGACGGAATCCATCACATTTTACAAAGCAATAAAAAAGGAACAGATATAAAGCATTTACTGCTTAATATCCATTCCTTCAATTGCTGCTATTTTATTTTTTGTTACTGCTTTTTGCAGTGTGCAAACTGTATCCTGAATTTAGCAAGTGCATCCGGCTCTTTCGTATTGCCTATGCCGTGTTCATTGACATACTCTTTAACTGCTTTTATGTCTTCTTTTGTAAATACCCACTGCTCAACAAGATGGTCTCTTGACTCACTTGCCGCTTTCTTTGCTTTTATAGGTACGTTAAAGAATTGTGCTTCATTATAGCTGTATGTCATACTGAGCCTGTTTCTCATTGCCCTTTCAAGGACTGCGGCATATTCAGGATCATTTCTCCAGATACTGTTGTCTTCAAGTCCTCCGTTCTCATAGGACTCCTTATAATAATCCGGTCCTATGAAACGCACATATGTATCTTTTTCTTCTTCTACTGCCACTGTATCGACTATATGTGCCATAACAGGTACTTCCGCGATATTTCCACTGCTGTCTGTTGCTGTATATACAATCTTTACCGCTCCATCTGTCTTAAACTGTGTATAATTCTCGGCGTGGTAACTCTTTACTGTAAGCTTACCTGCAATATCATCGTCCCAGTCATCTGTTACCTTGGCAGTGCTTAAAAGCTCTTCTAATGTAATCCTGCCAGACTGGCTGTCTTCTACTGTGAAGTATCTCTCCTGTGCTGTAATAACCGGGGTATCGTCCCAGATTGCTGTAAGCGTTACATTTCCATTGAAATCACTTGTAAGATTATTTACTACGCTATTATCTACATAATTATTATCTTTAAATTTCCAGTAAAGAAATGTACTTGTTCCCGCTTCTGTTGTCCTTGTAAATGTGTTTGCCGGAAGTGTTACCGGAACATCATAGACCGCATTGGCAGGTGTCATTTCTCCTGTGCCGCCGGCAGGGTCAAAGTTAATAGTATAGCTGTTATTAGTTGCCCTTACTGCAAGATTCACATCATAACCAGGCATAGTAAATTTCATTGTCTGGCTGTTGTAAGATGTTCCATCTAAAAATGTATTTATATCATTGCTGCCGGACGCATACCAGCCTGTTGCATATATATTTGTATCTGTATGACAGTCATCACTTATGTGCCAATGATAACCAGTCTTTACATCTGCATATACTGTAACCTGTGCCCCATATTTGAATACGCCTTCCCCGCTTATGCCTTCAATTCCATCTGCAGCAGTAAGATTTAAACTGTATGATTTTCTGTATGCTGATAATGTTTCATTAACATTTCCGGCAACTGTTCCACTTGTGCTTATCTGCTCATATTCGGCATCATTATCATAGCCTGTGTAACTGTATGTTTCTCCGTACCTCTTGTTTTCATCTATCCATAACCACGCATCGCTCCAGCTTCCGTCAACGTTCTCATTTTTTACATATATCTTGATGTTATACCAGCGGCGGTACGCATCAATATACCAGTCTTTATTGCCGGTTACTGTTCCTCTTATACAGAAGTTATTGTATACGTCATTATCAGCACCACTTTCATCATTTCCGTAGCCATCTGTGTGGTATGTTGAACCATACCTGTAAGATGTTTCATACCAGTACCAGTAATCACCCCAGGTACCGTCTGCATTTTCATTTCGCACATAATATTTTATTGTATACCATTTTTTATAAGCATCTAAGTATATGGTCTTATTATCATCGACAGTACCACTTGCACTTACCTGCTGATATTCCGCATCATCTTTATATCCTGTTGTTGAATAGGTATCTCCGTATTTATGATATTCTGTATACCAGAGCCAGTAATCACCCCAGCTTCCATCTGTCTTTTCGTTTCGCACATAATAGCTTACTGTGTAGATTTTAGGGTATGTGAATTTCAAGGTTATGCTGTTGACTTTCTGTGTAGTCCAGTTTTCTTTATCTATAATCCAGTCCGGGTTATTATCATATATTTTGTCTACTTTAAAAGTACAGCCTTTGCTTGTTAAATCGACAGCTTCATCACTGGCTTCAAGATTTGTTAAATCGTGTTCTCCTGCAGCAACAAAGTCAAAATACGCATTACCATTTACAATAAGCCAAGACCATTGGTCTTCTGATGCACCCGGTGCACCACATAAATCCATCATCTCCCATCGCGAATCTGTTTTTACTGTCATAGAATATGTAGCTTTTCCAGCGGTATTTCTTTTTACTGCAATCTTTACAGGAACATCAAATGATGTTGTATTTAATAAGGATATTCTGTCAGCCCTCCAATAGTTACCATTTTCATCAATGGCCGTTTGGGAATGTTCCCCAAATGTTCCTGCAACTGTATAATTAATAGTCATTGTACCATCTATAGTTGTTTCATAAATCCAACTATCATTATTGTCTGCTTTTACATTTGTATTATCTGCAAAACATACAAATGATATTATAAGCAGTGATATTATCAATAATATTTTTTTGTTTTTCATAGGTTCTCCTTTTTCTGCAATAAAAATGACACCTAATAAGATTTAACTCTTATTAAGTGTCATATAATAATTATGTTATTGTGTTGTCATTAAGAATTAGATAATTTCATCAAACGGTCAAATGATACTACATTATCAGTAATTCCATGTGCCGAATAAATTGCTTTTTCCTCTTCTAAACTATTCCACTGTTCTAGATAAAATTCTCCATCAGCAAAACTTGCTCTTACAGAATAACCTGTTATATCATCTTTATATTCATATACTCTGCACTCAGCACCATCATTCCATTCCATAATTTTAGTCCACTTTCCAGTTGCTACAAGCTGCTGTTCCTGTGTTACTGATGGCTTTGCTGGCTCTTGTGGTGTTACTACTGGTTCAGGTGTTGGCTCTGGGACTGGACTTGGTTCTGCTGGTGCGGCTGGCTGTTCCTCTGGTGTTGTATCAACTGCTCCTGCATTATTATTTTCTGCTGGAGCTTCGGCTGGCTGCTCTGCTGGGGCTGCCTGCTCTTCCTCGCTTACTATATTCTGTGCCTCATTTACTTCCCCAGCACTTGCTTCAGCTTCTGTATTAACAGCTTCTGCGTTTTCTTCCGGCTGTTCAATCTGTTCTTCCTTTGCTTCTTCTGGCTGCTTGTCAGCTTCTTCCTTAGGTTTATCAGCCTCTTCATTTGGTTTCTCAGCTTCTGTCTTTACATCTACATTAGATACAACTTTTACTGCCTCTGTTGTCTGCTGTACTGTTGTATTATCTGATGTCTGCTTGCTTTCACAAGCTGTCGCTGTAAGCAATGTTGCAACAACTGTTGCTGTTAATATTGTCTTTAATAAATGTTTCTTGATCATAATTATTACCCCCTGATATTCTTCATTTTTTTAATCATATCTGCATAAGCCAGTATACGTTTTTCTTCCTCTGTAAGCGGTGTGTATCTTGCTATCATCTTGCTGTCATTCTCATTGCGCTGTGATGTAGGTTGTGTTTCCATATAGTCTTCTATATCCTCCTTTATTATCGCATCATCTGATGCCATATAGTAGCTGCTCCAGAGTGACGGAAGCTTTGACTTGATTTCTGGAAATTCCGCCATAATGGGATTTATTGATTTTTTCAGCATTCTTACAATCTCCCCAACGCTTAACGCCGGGTGATATGATATTCTCATATATATGTAATTCGGCTGGACATCAAGCATAAGAATCTCTATATCCTGCTCTTTACAGCAGCCGTTAATAAGCTCCTCCGTGCACTTCTTTATATCGTCCTTAAGTATAGACCTCTTATATTTCACTGTAAAGAGAATGTAGCTTGATATATTATATACAGCCTTATCTTTATAATTATACTTTGTTTTTCTCTTCATAGCTGTATTATAATACTACTTTTTTAATAATGCAAGCATTTTATTAATTTGCCGCTGTAACTGTCATATCAGATGTGACTTTAATGTCCCTATCAAGTAGGTTTCCGCTGTATTCCCAGTGTGTATTATCCGGTGCGTCAGGTATTATTAACTGCTCATTTTTCTTAATGCTGTAAGTCATATATTCTGTTCCATCTGTATTAAGATATGTGATATTAAACTGTCTGTTATCCTCATCATAAGTATCCTGCACCTGCTGTTTTTCAAGAAGTATTGTTCTTGTTGCGGCGGTCTGTCCGTATGCCCCTGTAGGCTTGGTGAAATTTTCAACAGCTTCTATTGTTACAATTCCCTTGTCCTTATCGGCATCCATAACATTTACCATAACCGTTGCATCACTTTCTATCTGCATAAGAAGCCCCTGTGTTACATCAGCTATAAGCTCATCTGTGTCTGTTATGCTGTACTTATCCATATCAAGTACGTTAATACTTTCATCAAGTGCATCAGCAAGAGCTGTATTAACTTCATTAATCCTTATTATCCTGTCATCTGTCGTAAGTATTATAATTGTTATAAGTGCCAGTATTATTGACATCATAATGCCAGTAACTACATTCTTCATACTTCCTCCAGTCTGACTGGCATTCTCACAGTCATCGTGTTTTCGCGGTTATCATTATCCCTTACCGCCACAGTTACAAAATACACTCCAGGTTCAGCAAATGTAATGCTTCCTGTTGCTTCGTCATACCATTCCATAACAGATGTTATCCTGTCGTCTTTTAAAATATTCTTTATATATGCTTTATCAGGAAATTCATTTACTGCATTATCAGTATAGTAATTCATTCCATCATATCCGGTAACTAAAAAACAGCCTATAAGGCTGACAGCTTCATTACAGCTTACAATCTCTGGCTGTGTATATGTTATTACCGGCTTTGGCTTTGATACAATTGTCTGGAATGTATCAGCATCTGTAAGTGAGCTGTACTGCACACTGTCTTTATCTGCCGCAGCTGACAGAATATTTATCACACCTGTCTTAGTGCTTCCATTCACCGAAAGCTGTATATTTGAGAAGATAAGAAGCAGTGCAGTCATAACTGCACCTGCAATTACTGCTTTAAAGAATACTTCTATTATGTCTTTCATTCAATCCTCCTTTTCATTCCAATGTGACGGATTTCGTCACATTTTCTAACAGAAGCCGGATATTATATTTTCTATAAACTGTGCTCCTGCTCCATTTAAAAAGAGCGTCTGGAATATTACTATAAAGCCTACAGCTCCAGCACCCTCAATTATCGCTTCAAGATGTTCTTCTATTATATACTTCATTTTAATCTCCATTCTTGCGCCGCTTTTAAGCGCATCTCAAGTTTGTGCGAAGCACAAATCCTGCGTATGAAAATCTTATTTTTCACACTATACCTCCTACAGGATATTAACGTATGTCAGTATCTGTGCAATCAGTGCTATAAATGCTGCTGATATTGCAGCTATTACAATGCTGCCTGAATAATGTTCGATTATGTATTCCATATATCCTCCTTAATTGTGACGGATTCCGTCACATTCTATATTGCAGCTTTTCTTATTCCTGCAATATTTCCCACCTTGTAATATTTTTTATCTTGCAATATTTCCCACCTTGTAATATTTTTTATCTTGCAATATTTCTCAATGTGTGTGTCTTATCAATCCCAAGGACTGGAATTTTATAGCTGTAGTCTGTTACAACCTCAACTGCTATTACCTTATTCTTCTCATCTGTTATATTGTTAGTTGTTACTGTATAGCCAAGACTGGCTGCATTATCCTTGCATCTGTCTATCACTGTCTGTGACATATTGCTTTCTTCAATCTGCTTTACACACGAATCATGATAGGCTCTCGCATTGGATACCCCTGTATCTGCACCTATAAGACTGATACCCAGAAGGACCATTATGGTAATCATAAAAAGTGACAGATATACTTTTATAATTTGTGACATATTAATCTCCATTCCTGCGCTGTTTCTTTGCGCATATCTGTTTTTCTATGTTAATCTGATTTTAAAGTGTGACGGAATCCGTCACATTTTTAAATAAGGCTCATTGATGTTGAAAAGAATGTGATGAACAGTATCATAAAATCACATATCATCTTACCGCAGCATACCGCACTTGGAAGATACATATTAAGCTGCATCATAAACAGTTTGTCTTCGTTTTTAAGCTTCTCTGCCTTATTGCTTAACTCACTGTTTCTTTTAATCAAATTTGAAAATTCATCTTCGATGTTTCCGCCTTCCGAAGCTGCAAGACTATACAATGCCGTCATTGACTCCTCGACACCATTTACGTTAAATTCCTTTAAAAATTTGTTGTATGGTTCTGATGAAGCCGGATCAGCATCCAGCTCTTTAAGCATTTTAAACAATGCAGGTTTAATAATGCCTGGTGCTTCCTCATACGACTTTGTCATAGCCACCGGAACATTTTCAGTTGCAAGGTAGAGGCTTACCTGTAAAAGCCACTCCGGATAACTTATTTCTATCATTCTCTGTATCTGTTTTCTTGCTTCTTTCTTTCCTAAAGCCGGTGACTTTGCAAAAAATATGAGCAGCACTGCCATAACAGCAAATATAAATACCGAATGTACCTTTGAATACAATATAACACCTGCTGCAACTGTGACAGCCGAACATATAACAGCTATAATTACATCTCTCTTTTGGTTATTATTGTAATAATTATCATATATCTTTTTACATTCTTCATCTGTCTTATCCTGCTTTTCATCAAGCCAGTTCTTCGACATGAACTTATTAATATGTGTATATATAATAATATTGGCACACAAAAGAATTACAGATGTAACCTGCACAACCGGATTTAATGATATATCTACATTAAACTGTTCGACATATTGTGGCACATATAATGCAAACAGACACATAAATGTTACTATCGCTAGCACTATTACCGTATCTCTTTTAAAGCTGCGCTTGCCAGCTTGAAGCTCCATAGTCCTGTCAACCCAGTTTCTTCTGTCCTCAAGAAGTATTTTTTTGCCAAGCTCTGCGTTTCCTCCGTTTTTCTGGAGCTGGAGCATAAACTTATGTAGTGTTTTTATTCTTCTTACCGGATAAGTCTTTTCTATCTCATCAAGTGCTGCTTTATCAACTTCTGCTACATTCGATGTTCTTATTATATTTATTGCCTTATTAAGTACATCGTGCATTTCCCCGGAAGGAAAAAGTTTGATTATAAGTGTGAGCGAGTCAAGTATCGTTATTCCACTTGAGAAGTAATATATCATTCTTTCAAGATATATACTCACATCCGAAAATCTTCTCTGCTCATATCTTGCTTTATACGACTGGTATATGATGCTGAATGTACATAAGACTGCTACTGCACATACAGCAATATATCCCACCGGTCTCAGCTTAAAAAGATAGCCGGCTGCAATACAGCCGGCCACCACCATTGCAAATGTTGCAAGCAGGGATTTTACTGATACATTATATCCAAACTTTTCAATTTCAGCTATTAAGTTACCCTTTTTGTTCTTTTTCGCTTTCATTAATAAATTCCTTTCCTTTTATATGTTATATGGCTGTGACGAATTTCGTCACAGCTGTACAATTATTGCTTGTCAAGTCTGAATGGATCTCTTATTCCAGCTTTATAAAGGACATTTCTAATATCCTCAGGAAGCTTCTTATCAATCAGCTTTCCATCTTCAAGAATTAATGTGCAGATGTTTTCACCATCAGCACGCATAAAACACGCTATCTGGTCTATATATCTTTTAATCACATTTCCTTCCTTTTTCCTTCTTATAAGAAGTCCGATATCAAGATTTTCATATATGTTGTTACAAAGCCTTTCGGCATCAAGCCTTGTCGGCATCATATTTAACATTCTGTCTGGTATCTTCCTTACATCATCAGTATGCAGTGTTGTTATTCCTTTAGAACCTGTATTCCATAATTCAATAAGGTTCTTGGCTTCCACTGAACGCACCTCACTAAGCAGTATCCTCTTAGGATTAATTCGCATACATTCCTTCAATGCATCCGTGTATGTAAATACTTCGTTGACCTGGAGTGATGTATGTGAAGCTTCAGGCTTTAAATCCTTATAATGCCATTCAAGGGTATCCTCTATAGTTACTGTATGCTGGTTGTCCGGTATATACATAGACAGGAATTTTGCAAATTCTGTCTTGCCAGCTTCCGGTTCGCCGCAGATTACAATATTCAGTTTTGCTTTTACTGCATTAATTAGCAGATTCAATGTATCCACAGAACAATATCCGTTCTTTATCAGATTATCATAAGTAAAGCGTGACTTTTTTGTTGTTTTTCTTATGAACACGCTTGTACCAGTTCTTGCAACTGACTCGTGAAGACACGTTATCCTTAAGCAGAGTTCTTCTGACTCTGCCTCAAGCTTGTAATTCTGCTTATTGAAGTACTTTGACTGTGAATTTGCGATATTACTTACAAATCCATCTATATATTCACTTGTTACTGAATGTTCATTATCCGGTATTCTTACTGACTCATTATGTATCGTGTTGACCCACAGAGAATTACCGTGCCAGTCTATATCTGTAATCTCATCATTCTCTAAAAATGGAAGGAGCGGCTTAAGTCGCTCCTTAGTGAGAATACCAGTTAAAATCTTATCCTCATCTGCCATTTAAAAACCTCCTGCATCAATACCTTTATTGAATATTGTTGTAAGCATTGTCAGGAATGATTTTGATACTTCGTCAGATTTTACTAATGCGAGTATAACTGCAAGAAGTGCTATTAATATTGCTGCGGCCATTATTGGCTTTAAATGTGTTTTGATAATTTCTACCATTTTTATAATCTCCTTTTAAATAACGTATTATATTCTGTATATGTAACGGATTAAATCTTATCTGATTAGTCCAATCATTATTTAATAATGGTGGCGGACGTATACAGTGTTTACAGAACACTAAAAAAGGAACACCGACTGTTAATTCAGTCCGCGTTCCTTGTGATGTTATAGTATTTAATGTTACTTGCTTTTTCAGCCTATGACAGATATTTTTTAATCTGCCGGATATTCTTATTATTTTCCTGAATTCATTATATATATCACCTATGCTTAGTCCTAGCATTATTAACACTCCTTCCTGCGTGACGGATTCCGTCACATCTTATTCTTAAATTGTCAATTTTATCCATAAGAACATTAAAAAAGGACTTGAAGCAGAATAACTCTGATTCAAATCCTAAATTAAGTCTAAGACAATATTATTAAGTTTTACATAAATCCCTGCCAGAAATATTCTGTACGCAGCAATAATCTAACAGGGATAATATGTATTGTAACTTTATTTTCCTACCAACAAACAAAGCTACAAAGGAGAAATTTACAAAATTGAACTGTCATTGGATAACTTTCTTACACCTCTGACAATTATATTGTAACACATCTTTTTAGTGCCATCTAGTGCCATTTAGTGCCACTTAGTGCCACTTTCGCCAAATCTATTGACAAATTGAAATTAGTTGTTCTCACGCTTGTTTACTGGGTTTATCGTGGTTTTCTATATTTTTATGATATTTATTTGCAATTATATGTATATATACTGATTGTTCTTTTTTTGATACAATAAATTTTATTCAAGTTTTTTGTTCAAAGCTAATTCTCACAAAACTTTTTTCTAAATTAAACTTTCTGATTTATTCATTCTGCTTTTCAGATGGCACTCTATAAAATATCAAATTAGGATCACTTTTAATAAGTTTTATTTTATCACTCTCACTCCTATTAATTTTATTCCCACATAATATATAATTAACATTGATTTTTTTATAGATATACCATTTTATTTTATTTTCTTTTATATAAAAATCTGCCCTGTTATTATTGTCTTTAAACAATATTAAGTTCATTAATATCGTTTCTATAACTGCCATTAAAACAGAAACACTAATAATATTTATTTCATATCGATTACAAATTGCATCTGATAATATTATTCCAAATATTATAATAGTTAATGTAGCATAACTGCTATTTATATTAATATCAAAAAGAACCCCATTTGTTTTATTATTTGATTTTATATTCGTATTATTTTTTTGTCTAAAATAGTTCATTATTTTTTTACAAAAACATATGCCTATTTTTATTATTACTATTAATAAATATAATAGTATATATATATATCCATAAACCATTAAATATTCTAACTGTACAAAATAAGCATTTATAAATCCTAGACAAATAAATAGAAATAAATCTACAAAGCTATTTCTTAAAAAGGAATCTTTTTTATTTATAAAAATCAGCTCTTCTTTTGATAAATGAATTGCTTTAAATATCCTTGTTGATAATAATAATATAAAAAGACTGATAATAATTACTGATTTATAGTCATCAATATCAAACATTTCTATATATCTTTTTATAGTATCGAATTCATACATATACATCTCCTTTGTTATATAAAATTATAAAAGCCAAGCCACTTTAATTATTAAAATACTTTTAATACGCCTTTTAAAATTTTGGTGTATATTCATAACTATTTTCTGGAGCATTATATTTTTCGTCTATATAATCATCATATTCTGTCTCATACAGCAAATATGGATTGTCCAGAATATCTTCATCTACTATATTCTCTATTTTTCCTTTTAACACTGGTATATCTTTACTGATAGATTCTTTAATAATATCATAATCAATTTTACCATATGAATGGACTATTCTGTCTCTCATTCCTTTTATCTGATATAGCTTCAGCTCATTATTATCATAAAATGATTTATTATTATCTCTTATTTGTGCGCAATGCTCACCTATCTGTACAAAGCACATATTAATTGCATACTGGCTTTTCTTATCTGTAAATATGACAGGATAATTGTTATCAAGTTCATTGCACATATCCAGTATGTCATTTATATAATTATGTATATATGCCAGATTAAACATCAATCTTGTTTTACTATTCATTGCTGTATATTTTTACCTTATCCCTTTCTATGCTTTCAGGCATAATATCATAAGCTTCCCTTTCACTTAAAACATCAACATCTTTCCCAAATTCCTCCTGAAGGAAATGATACAGCCCAAAAAATTCCATACCTACTTTTCTATTTAAAACTATCATAAAATCGATATCACTATTTTCTGTTGCCTCACCACGGGCATATGAGCCAAACAGGTATGCTTCTTTTACAAAATCCTGCTTGTCAAATATATGTTTACTTTTCTCCCTGATCTGATTTATTGTGTATATCATAAATATAACCTTTCCTGTGACGGAATCCGTCACATTTTATTCATTTCCTATGAAACAATCTATTGAACAGCGCATCAATGATATCTTTCTGCTCTATATCATCTGGCAACATATCTTCTGTTATATCTTTACCATCATTATATTTATCTATCCAGTAGCCTTTTACTGTACATAGTAACAGTGCAATTATATTTATTATCAAAAATGGTGTAACTAAACAATTTTTTCATTTTTCAAGCATTATTTTTATTAAATCCATCAATAAAAACACTAATTGTATTAAATAGCATATTTTTACTAATAGTATATCCCTGTCATTATCACTTTTAGTTATTATATCTATTGATGGTCTTATTAATAAATTTATAGTCAGCAAATCTATCAATACAGAAGATATATGTCGATAATTTAACGTAACAGCAAATAAATATATTGACGGATACAACACCTGCGACAGACTGCTTACCAGTTTTTTAAATTTATCGTTATCTTTTTTAATAAAATATAATGCTAACCTCCCCAATCTTAATATTAATAGTATAATTAATATAATCTGCAACCACATTATAAACAATTGTGACTGTTCAGACATACTTGTTACATCAATCATATATTTTCAATCTCCATTCTACAATATTATCCTGCTTTTGACTATGATACGTGACGAAATCCTTCACATTTTATTAATTGATACACCTATGACAACATTCCTATAGCTATCAAATCATTGTGAATAATAATATAGCAGCAAACAATTAACCCAATGATAAGCATTAATAGATATACCAGTATTAATATATAATAAAATACTGTTTCTTTAGCATTTATTATGTCATTAAATTTCATCTCATTTATAAAGTTTCTTGTAATAGATACAATTAAGTACAAGAAAATAGATATGCCACATATTACATATCCAGAATGAACTACTATATCAATTATTAATATTGCATTTTCAATGTTTGAATTCATAATTCATATTTCCTATCTTTCAATTGTTTTATTATTTAATATGGCTTTTTAATACCTTAATCGTTATTATTCAGAAGTTTGTTGTACCAGTCAGACGTTTTCTTCTCTCTCTGTTGGAAATTGTTGAAGCGGTTAGCCGCATATTTTACATTGCCGTTATTACCAGCTTCTGTTTTAGTGGTATCTGTATTATTGCTACTGCTCTCTACAAATGACATATGTGTTACAGGAGCATTGAACAGTGACTTTATTAAGTATGCTTTTATATTCTTAATTCCTTTGGCTTTACTTACCTGATTATGAACATATACAAGATGATCTGCTGTAAGCATACTGAATCTCTTTTTAACTAGCTGCATAGAATATTCTTCTCCGGATATTCTGATTACATCAGATTTTCTTGTAAGAATTTCTACAATCAAACTGTAATAATCAGAATACCAGTCAGCACAATCTGCTCTTGTCATCATCTCATCATAATTTATGTCTGACTTCACCTGTCCACAGATAAAGTCGTATTCAGAAAATGCAGCTTGTCCTATCAGTTCTCTGTCAGCTGTATTGGTATTATCATCTGCACTGTTATTATGATTGATAGATGGATAAGATTTATATATATATCTATCAATCCTATCTGTATCACTTACAGAATTGAATATTTTATTATTTATATTATATATATTATTATTTAATTCTTGATGAGGGTGGTGCAAATATTGAACCGGTTCAGATTTTGGACTGGTGCAAATTTTGGACTGGTTCAGATTTTGAACCGGTGCAAGTTTTGGACTGGTCATCAGGGTATGGACTCCCACATAACCTGAATTTTCACTTTTTTTACTATGTTCTATAACCGAAAAATCAGGCGGTGCATATGTATCATATACCTGTGTATCTTGTGCTGGTGCTTCGGCTTGCCGTTCTGCTGCTATGTTTTCTGATTTGGAAGTATTATTAATACTGCTATTTTGAATATCATAATCTGCCTGTTTAACCTTTGAGAAAGACATCACATATATTATGTCTTCCATTCCTTCTTTGGAAAATTTCATTATCAGACCAAACATCTGAAGTTCTTTCATATATTTAATTACAGAATTCCTGCTTACACACATATCAGCACATATAGCTTTAAGGCTGTATTTAATATAAGCTCTGTTCTTGTCATCTATCCAGTTTCTTTTTCTGGACAGGCTCATTCTGTCAAGAAGAAAGCTATATAACAGTTTTGACATTGCTGATAAATCTTTAAATTTATCATTGTCAAAAAACATTTTAGGTACACTGTAGAAGCTGTACTGTTCTGACTCATCTCCATAATAAAAATCAAATCTCATTGTTCATTATCCTTTTAGTTAATTATTTACTGCTTATAATGTATATCAATTCTCTACTATATATACAGCATCATCTGTCTCTCCTTATCCGTGCACATAGACAACGTAATCACTTATCTGCAGTTCGTCATCGTGGCACATCGCATCAGCCATTTTGCTTAATCTATCTGCATAATCCTCTGCCTGTATGTTCTCTTCTAAACTGTTTAAAATGCCTGATATCTTTCTGATATCTTCTCTCGTCAACACTGAATTCTGCATTGTAAACTCTCCTTCTCCCACTCGTATATTTTAAAATACCCAGATGTATTTGAGGGGTTGATACATCTGGGTGTCAATGATGACTTCCAGACAATTCAATTGTCTGGATTCCCTTTCCTGCGTTGAGGCTACAGCTGAATGTGACGGAATCCGTCACATTCACTGAGAAGGAATAATTATATTAACTATGCTTACAGTTCGTACCCCTTAAAGGCTTCATATGTTCTCTTCTAAATTTCATCATGCAGTTAAACCCACAGAAATATAACTTTCTTCCGCTATATTGCAAAGAATAGACATAACGGCTCATATCATAACCTTCATTGCAGAACACACGCTTGCAATATGAGCATCGCGTGTAATAATCTATTTTTTTAATCTTTCCAAACATTATATCTCCCTTTTCTTATACTTAAATATTTGTTAATCCATTTTAAATGAGACAAGAATATAAATAAGTCCAACAACGCTTATTATTCTGCTGATATGTACTGCAACTACTGGCAGTTGAATACTATCACTAAAACCTATATATATTAATACGCACATTATTACTGTAAACACTGCTTTTCTTATCAGTTTTTTATTAATTTTATTGTTGCTGTTGTTTAGATGCTTCATAATACTTTCTCCTTCTTATGTGACGAATTCCGTCACAAACTTATACATTAATTTAATGATATATTTTCATTGTTAGCTATCAGATGTTTTTTTAATTGTTTGAAACTTGTCCAGTATGATGTATATGTAACATATTTCAATTTATCATCTAACCCTAGCTCTGCACGTCTTTTTTTGCTCATTTTTGATATCTGTTTATTTGTTTTATTGTCATATAAATTATGTTCGTGTTTCTGCAGAAATCTCTTACGTTCCTCACATTCTCTGGCTAACCATATTCCTTTTATGTATCCATTTATGTATATAAATATTCCATTTTTGTATGTACTTATCTGTCCAAGTCTCAGTGCAATATCATAATTATCAATTCTAAGCTTTACAGGATTACCTATTATCTTTAAGTCTTCTTCAACGATTTTCCACTCATCTTCTGTCATACTGCTCCTTTCCCACAGGGCATAAGCCCTGTGTATTTTATTTGTGATATTATTGTGACATAGATAAATCTATGAACCGCCTATTTAATCAGCAGCATTTTCTTATATTCAGGATTCTTCTTCGTTCTTCCGTCAATATATATAAAATGCTTTTTGTTGTTATCTATAGTTACTGCTCCAATCGGATCTGTGGCATAATTCCTTTCTTTCCAGCCTTCAGGAAGCTCATGCACGACTTCAAGCTTTTGTTCTTTTGCAGCTTCCATTACACGCTCTATTTTTCTGTCTGTTGCACTCTTTCCTGTTGCAAACTCAAATAATCTTATACATTCATCAATTATTTTCTTTTCGTTTTCGGGTGTATCTTCTAACACCCATCTGAAATTAATTTGTCCATCATTGCGGATTGTTGGATTATACAGCCCAAAACAATTACCCTCAGAGTCCCTTACATAAGTATGTAAGCATATATGACTTTTCATTAATTTTTTAGTCTTTCCATGCTTATGCCATATAACATGGATATCTTTTTTATCTTTCAAATTATCTGTTACATAATTTGATATTGAAAATATCATTGTTTCCTGCTTGGCATTACTGCCAAGCACTTCATACCAATTGTCACCTCTAGATTTATATTCCATCATAATTGCCCCTTTCATTCCACAGGATAGCTTTTCCACAGCTTCCACAATATTTTCGATTGCTTATAAAGATTAAAGGCGCATTACAGAATGGACAATTACCTATCCTTTGCACATCAGCAACTCGCTGTGTTTCTGTTATATTTAGCACCAGATTTTCTGCTTTTGTATCTGGATTTGTGACGAAATCCGTCACATTATCATCTGGCAGATACTCTGGATGATTATATATATCATCCTGTCCTGGTATCTGTTCTTCTTCTTTATCACAATCGTTATCTTCAAATGTATATAACCCCATTCGTAACGATGCCATAACAAATTCGTGCCAGGTTATTTCTTCTTTGTGATTAATAGTAATACCTCTGTAAGAACAGCTATAAGAAAGCGTAGAGCTTAAATATTCTCGGTGTCTGTAAGTATCATTCATATAATTTTCTAACAGCTTTGCAGAAGTATATTTTTTTATGTCTGCATTAGCTGTAAGACTATTATATGTAAGCTTTATCTCAGCATCGGAAGGCTTATTATATACATCATCCGGATTATACAGACCCATTTCTGTTGCTGCCATTACGAACTCATGCCAGGTTATTTCTTTACGATTATTTATCTTTATACCTCTAAGACTGCATTCATAATTGAGTCTGTATTCTGCATGTCCAGAATGTGAACGTCCTTCCTCTTCCTTAAAGCACTCTTCCAACGAAGAATAATTTCTTACTACAAATCCCGGATAAAGTGCAGACTTATACATTGCATTGAATGCAGATTTTATTTCTGACATTGAAGGATTCCTTATTGTTTTTGCCGCCTCTTTGATATCTTTAGTTTCTGTTACACCAGTTGCTATTACCTGCTGTTGTTCTTCTGATGAAAGACCTGCTAATGTCTTTGCAGACTCTTTTGTTATCTCATTTTTCTTAAATTTATCCATAGCCTCATCCGAAAGATTATTTGCTATAGTTTTGTATTCCTGTACAGTAGTCTTTGACATATTCATTATCTTTGCAAGCTTCTCAACAAGTCTTCCGCTGGCAGCTTCCGGAAACAGCTCCGGATTTTCTTTAAGCAGTCTTGACATTCCCTCTACTTCACGCATTATTTCGTAATCTGTCTTTCTGTTATATCCATTTGTGCTATAAACTGCAAATTCTGCCTGTGCATCTGTCATTGTCTTAACGTAGCAGGGCAGCATTGCGAACTGCTCTAATTTTCTTACTTCAGAAAGATACTTACACGCTCTGTATCTTTTATGTCCTGCAAGTATTTCGTATGTATCACCGCCAGCTTTCCTTACAAGAAGTGGCTGTAATACTTCCCCATCAAGTTCTATTAAATCTGCAAGTTTCTCTACATCTTCCTGTGGAATATCCCTGTACTGTAACTTTGACTCTTCTAAGTTTTTGACGGATATAAGCTGTGGGTGCATTTTTTTAGTAAGTATCTGCTCAATTTTCTCTGACTTATTATTTGAAAAGAAATTATCTAACTTTGGCATAATTATCTATCCCCCATTCCATCAAGTATATCTGTTACTTCATTTGCAAGATCTGTATAATCTTCATTAACTAAAGATTTGCTTCTGTGCATATACAGAGGCTTGTGCCTTAACAATGCACTCTGTATTCCTGAATAATCTGATACACTTGTAGACAACAATGGATAATCATGATTTTCTACTAAATCCTTATACACAAGTCTCTGGCTTCTTAAATTCTTTAGTTTGTTTACAAATATTCTGTAATTGATTTCTCCGCACTGGGATTCAAGCTGTATCATTTCTTTAGTTACAAGATTAAGATTATCTCTAGAGAATCCATCTAAGTTGATAGGTATAAGAACTAAATCGGCTATTGCAAGTGCGTTTTCAGATACAAGTGATGCATCCGGATGACAGTCAATCAGGCAGATATCATAATCTGACGTTATCTGTGACAGCACTTTTCCTAGTACATTTATATCTGACAGACTTATATTCATTACATCATTAGATCCTTTGATATAATCAATGTTATCAAATCTTGAATGATATACGCTCTTTGATACAAGCCTGTTATCGCCCAGTAAAACCGCTATATCCGGTCTGCTAGTTTTATATCTCTTTGTATCAACATCGAAGAAAGATGTTAAATTTGCCTGCATATCCAAATCAATCAATAGTATCTTATTATCCTTTGACAGATTTGCTGCAAGATTAAATGTTGTTGTAGTCTTACCAGTTCCACCCTTTAAATTCCATACTGTAATAATTTTCATCATTGACTCCTTTCTTATGACGGATTCCGTCACATCGCCAACCCCTTAGCGGTACTTGTTATTTTTATTTTTATCAACCTTGTACAATTCAAGATTGCTTGATGAGCTGTAATACATCTTCAGTATGTTATCTATTGCTGTCTTCCTAATCCGTAACGCTGTACGTTCGGGAATATTATGTTCTTTATCAAGAATAACTTTTCCCTCTTTGAAATTATGCTGAATATATAACATATCAAGTACAAGCTTCTCTTTCTGCTTCAAGTTGTTATAACAGGCTATTATTCTGTTAATAGACTCTAATTTTTCTACAAGTTCCCTGGCATATGATTTTACGCTCATATCCCATTCGTAATTGATTTTACGGTATTGCTCGTATACATCGTGCAAATCGTGCTTTGCATTTGTCTTAGAAGTTGCTTCGTGTAATTCCGAATGAAATGTCGCAGCTGTAATAAGATCATCATTACCAGACGAACTAAAGATCTTAAGCAACTCTTTGTGAATTTGTGCTATCATTTTTGTCTGTGTCTTAATGACGTTTACGACAAATTCTTCTGTTACATCTTTATACACTTGCTCCTCCTTTAAGCAGCTTATATTTTTGTGCTTTATTTGCATCGTATGTTAATGCAGTCATATTATTTTTCCTTAATTCATAGTTGATCGTATGTACAGAGACGTTCAATTCTTGAGATATTTCGGTTTTAGAAATTCCTGCCTTCAACATTTTTTCAAGCTGACATCTCATATCATAATTAAGGTATACATACTTTTTATGTTGCCTCATTTTTTACCTGCCTTTCATATATACAGCTTTTATCACGTCATTATCATCTGTTTTAAATAAAAACTGCGTACTGTTTACTTCATCTATATAAGCAATATAACTATATCCATCGTTACTACTTTCGCCTACATACACAGAACATTCTCCATTTTCTTCATAATCTTCAAATGCACATACAACATCATCATAATCAAACGGCTTTCCTATTAACTCCAATAAATTATTTAATACATCATCTGCTGTCATAATCACTTCTCCTTCAATAAACATAAAATTAACATAAAATAAAAAAAGATACCAAAGGCTACAATTACCTCTGGTATCTTCCACACTTAATATTCAGTTGTTATTATGTTATAAAATTTTAGTGTGCGTGAAACATAGATAATTACTAGCTTTTGTAACTATATGTTAACGCTTACATTAATACTTAATATTATTTATTAGTTTCTTCAATGAACTTCTCAAGCTGTTCCTTAGCCTTGCCTGACACAATAATCTCTCTTGCCTTCTCAATACCATCCTTTAATGTAATTCCATCTGAAGCAAGATATATAGCTGCACCAGCGTTAAGTAATACAACGTCTGTCTTAGGGCCTTTAGCACCACCTAATATATCATTAACTATAGCCGCATTCTCCTGCGGTGTTCCACCAACAAGATCTTCCTTATTACATCTTGCAATTCCTAAATCTTCTGGCTTAATAATATATGACTTAAACTCATCGTTCTTGAATTCACATACCTTAGTCTCTGCACTAAGAGAAATCTCGTCAATAGAATCTTTGCCATATACAACCATAGCTCTCTTAACACCAAGATTTCTTAATACATGCGCTAGTGGTTCAACAAGTTCTTCACTATATACACCAAATAACTGCATAGTTGCACCTGCTGGATTAGCTAATGGTCCAAGTACATTAAATAATGTTCTTATACCCATCTCTTTTCTTACAGCACCAACAAATCTCATTGCTGGGTGATACTTCTGTGCAAATAGGAAACAAAGATTAATATCCTTTAATATCTGGGCACTTCTTGCTGGAGCACAGTCAATCTTTACACCAAGTGCTTCAAGACAATCGGCTGTTCCACATTTACTTGAAGCAGCTCTGTTACCATGCTTTGCAACAGGTATTCCAGCGGCAGATACAACAACTGATGAGAGTGTAGATATATTGATAGTATTAGAACCATCTCCGCCTGTTCCTACGATCTCAAGCACATCCATATCATTAAGGAAACGCTCGCAGTGTGAACGTAATACCTTAGCTGCTGATGTAATCTCGTCAATTGTCTCGCCTTTCATCGATAATGCTGTAAGGAATGAAGCCTTCTGCGCATCTGTAGCCTCTCCTGTCATTATCTCTTCCATAACCTGTTCCATAACCTCTGATGTGAGGTCTTCTCTTTTAACTAACTGAGCTATTGCTTCTTTAATCATCGCCAAAAACCTAACCTTTCAAAAATATATTTACATATTAATCCTATATGTTTTCGCTGTCAATCCATAAAATAGCAATTAAACTGTCAGTTTTAAAAATATCATCAAAAATAAAGTCTTCATAAAGGTTCTCTATATTATCTTCTGAATATTCAACCTGTCTTGAGAAAATGTGCACTACATTCATTCTATCCTTGAAAGAATACTCTCTGTGGTTATCCAACCACCTTATAATATCCATCTGTCTTATAACAAAAAAATTAGTTACTAACATCTGGCATTTGCCAAGGAAATCATAATCATATATTGACTTTGCAAAATATCTGAACACCAAATACTCCAAAAGCTGTCTATATTCATATGCCCTTGAAACCATATAAGTTCCAAATTCCTCATTGAGTATATTGTATTCTTCATCACTCATCTGCTCAAAAAGGCTGTCAATAATATCCTTAAGTATGACCTCCCACTCAGGATTAAGCACTTCCATTTCTTCATAAGGATACAAAATCTGTCTTATACCCTGTTGTAATGATATATCCTCAAATTGTCCGCTGTCGCTTAGATTTCTTGTTTCATCTAAAGTATGGGCAATTCCTTCTTTGAGGTAATCATTAACAACAGATTTAATATTATCATACTCATCAGTGTTAATACATTGTTGGATTTTACTTCCCATATCAAGTATGACAATCAGCTTTTCGTGTATTGACAGACTTTCCTCGGCTAATATCTTAAATACAGCCTCTCTTGCCGCAAATATCTGCAATGCAAATGAACTGTCATATTCTGAACTCGGTTCATATTGTTCATCACAGGCAGCAGTTTCCATACTAAAAGGACGATTTTCAGACAATATAATCCTTGCTGCCTCTTCACAGGCAAGACCAATTCCTGATTCCTTTATTGTACCATAATATTCCGAATATCTTGGAAACTGCTTACATACAACACCAAGATAATCTTCTCCAAGATTTTTATGTATTTCGCATAAGCCATTATCATCAAGCATAGGACATTTGCCGTCACATAATTTGAAGCAATACTCCTCATCTTCATTCTGTGTTATGCTGTCAAGAATCCTGCTTTTAAGCTCACCTGTCATACTATTATAACGCTCATAGGTTTCATCATCTATGTCTATCTCCCAGCCGCCTATACAGCAGTTATCCTTACATTCGCTTGTTATACATCCAAATTCGTTATAATAAAATGGTACTCTCTGTTTCATTATCTTTACCTCAAAGTATATTCTATATAATCCTGTTAAATATATCTGATTTTATGTCTGCAATATCATCAATACTAATAATTATGTTATTCTGCATAACTATTATTTTCTGATAATCATCAATCTTTTTAATTACGCCACTTATTGTAACATATTTTCCGCCAGCTTTTCTTAAATCTTGAACAAAATAAGTTATGGTCACAACCGGCTGGCTGGCTATATTTGTTCGTAATATGGCGAATTTATTATTAAGAATATTAAGTTGTTCCTCGTCCTGTTCTACTTTCTCATCTGTAAGCCTTGCTGTTTCTGATATAGCTGCTCCAAGACCGGTAAGTGCAGCAAATGGAGAAAACTGAGCAGCACGCTCATAATTAGACATTCTTTTATGCCTGTTATTTACAGGACGGGATTTATTAATTATATCTTCATATCCATTCAAAATAGTTCTCATTTCCCAATTATCAGCTTTATTCGTGATGACCGCCAATCTGCCTGTTTCTGTCCATAGCTGTCGCACCTTCTTTAAGATTCATTCCTCTGACAATTGCATTTTTGCCATATTTTTTCTTAATATCAACCATAGTCTTTAAGACTTTTTTCTCTTTTTCAAGCTTAGCACTTTCTTCCTCATTATCATCTTTATTAATAAAATCTGTGAATAAATCCATCTGATGATAAGAAGAATTCTTATTAACTGCTTCTTTTTCTGTTATGACGTGATTAGCCGTTATATTAATTCGTCTTGATAAAAGCCTTTTATCTACTATATCATCATACAGTCTGGTAACTGCCTGCGTAGCAAGTGCAACTGAAGCTGTATAACGAGAAAGATTAGCCGTTCCGTGAGCGTGCTTTGGTATCTTCCTGCCATATCTGTCTTTTACAACCTCGCCTTTATACTCACCTACACTTCTTCCGGTGGATATATTATCTATATCATATCCAACTGTAAGCACAAGCTGGTCTGTCACAAGTCCTTTATCTATAAGGTCAAGCATAAGCAGATCTACCATCTCACATACAACTAACCTTGTCTTCTCATAATCATATGCACAGTGAAGTACCTGTCCCGATGATATGCTGTTGCTTTCTGGCTTATACTGCTTAATGTCTGCTATTGTACACGGCTCATACCCCCACGCGTGGTCAATAAGGAGCTCTGCATTTACCCCAAACAGCTTATAGAGCAGTTCCTCATTATAGAAATCCTGATCACCGCCAAGCGAACATCTCGCAACATCACCCATTGTATACATACCATACTCTTTAAGTCTGGAAGCATATCCAGCACCCACTCTCCAGAAATCTGTAATAGGCTTGTGTCCCCATAGCTTTTCCCTATAGCTTCGTTCGTCTAACTCAGCTATTCTCACACCATCTTTATCTGCCGGAATATGCTTGGCAACTATATCCATAGCAATCTTACATAGATATAGATTCGTTCCTATACCTGCCGTTGCAGTAATTCCTGTCGACTCAAGCACATCTTTAATCATAGTCATAGTCAGCTGGTGCGGTGTCATCTTATAGGTATTAAGATATGCCCCGACATCAATAAATACTTCATCAACGGAATATATATGAATATCCTCAGGTGCAACATATTTAAGGTAAATGTTATATATCTGTGTACTGTATTTCATATATAAAGACATTCTTGGAGGTGCAATTATATAAGAAAGCTCGTAAGACTCATTATTCTTAAGTTCTTCTGCACTATATGAACTTCCTGTAAACTGCCTGTTTCTTAACCTGCTCTTTCTTAGTGCATTGACCTCCTTAACTTTCTGTACGACCTCAAAAAGCCTTGCCCTCCCTGATATTCCGAAAGCCTTTAATGATGGTGACACGGCAAGGCATATCGTCTTTTCGGTTCTTTGGGGATCAGCAACTACAAGATTGGTATCAAGTGGGTCTAAATTTCTTTCGACACACTCCACAGATGCATAAAATGTCTTTAAATCTATTGCTATATACATATGGTTATTCTGCATTAATCATTCCCCACAATTAAATCTTACGCATAACCTCAAGTCTGCGGTGCAGCATTTTAATATGTTCCAGTTCCTTATCGTCAACTGCTCTTCCAGAATAATAGTATTCCACAGTTCCACACAGTTTATCATCATTATTATCAAGAACACCATTCTTTATAAGTATATTTTTTAAGTTATTAGATACTCCGATATTACCATCTATTATCTCAATATCATCTGGAAACAGCTTCGCAAATGAATCTTTGAAATAATTAAAATGTGTACAGCCAAGCACAAGTTCTGAATAATCATTAAAGTTATGTCCTGCAAACTGATTGTTAAGATAATTCATAACCTCTGCTGAATTAAATTCATCCTGCTGTGCAAATCTTACAAGCTTAGGAAGTGCAATAACATCTACCTTTGAGTCTATATCATACTTCAAAATAAGATTTTTGAGTTTCACTCCCTTAGCCGTAACCGGAGTTGCAACGACCATTATCCTCTTACCCCTGTTATGTGCACAGGCTGGCTTAACTGCAGGTTCAATGCCGATTATTGGTATCTGGTATTTATTTCTTAAAAATGTAATGGCTGCACTAGTAGCTGTATTGCACGCTAACACTATTGCCTTACAGCCCTTTGATACAAGAAAATCAACTGCCCTATCTACATACTCTCTTATCTGTTCTGTAGTCTTTTCTCCATATGGCACATTATCAACATCTGCATAAAATACATAATCAACTTCAGGCAATGTTATCATTGCCTGATGAAGCAGTGATAAGCCGCCAATTCCTGAATCAAATATACCTATCTTCACGGTCCACACCTCATTTCCTTATACTTAAAGTCTTGTCGTCCACTCACTGCAATCCCACACGTCTGTTGCAAGTCCGTCATAGAACTCTGGCTCGTGGCATACCATAAGTATACTTCCTTTGTATTCTATAAGTGCTCTTTTTAGTTCATCCTTGGCATCTACATCTAAGTGGTTAGTCGGCTCATCTAACACAAGAATATTAGACTCCCTGTTTACAAGCTTGCATAATCTTACCTTTGCCTGTTCACCACCACTTAACACTCTTACCTTGCTTTCAATATGCTTAGTTGTAAGTCCGCATTTGGCTAATGCTGACCTTACCTCATACTGTGTAAAACCAGGAAATTCCTGCCATATCTCTTCAAGACAGGTTGTGTTAATATCAGGTGACATCTCCTGTTCAAAATATCCTATCTCAAGATAATCACCCATAACTGCCTCACCTGATAAAGGCTTAATTAAACCTAAAAGGCTCTTTAACAATGTAGATTTACCAATTCCGTTAGCACCTGTAAGTACTATTTTCTTACCTCTTTCCATCTCGAAATTAAGAGGCTTTGATAAAGGCTCATCATATCCGATTACAAGCTCTTTAGTTGTAAATACATATTTGCCGGAAGTTCTAGCAACTTTAAAATTGAATTCTGGCTTTGGTTTATCCTTGGCTAACTCAATCATCTCCATATTATCAAGCTTTTTCTGTCTTGACATAGCCATATTTCTTGTTGCAACCCTGGCTTTATTTCTTGCAACGAAATCCTTCAAATCAGCAATCTCTTTCTGCTGTTTGTCATAGGCTGCCTTCATCTGTGCCTGCTTCATTTCATATACTTCCTGGAACTTATAATAATCACCAACATATCTGTTAAGCTGCTGGTTATCCATATGGTATATTATATTGATAACGCTGTTAAGAAATGGAATATCGTGTGATATTAATATAAACGCGTTCTCATAATCTAAAAGGTATCTTTTAAGCCAGTCAATATGCTCCTTGTCAAGATAGTTAGTCGGCTCATCCAGAAGCAGAATATCAGGCTTTTCAAGAAGCAGCTTTCCTAATAAAACCTTAGTTCTCTGTCCACCACTAAGGTCTGTTACATCTTTATCAAGTCCCAGCTCCAAAAGCCCCAATGCCCTTGCAACTTCTTCAACCTTAGCATCTATCATATAGAAATCGTGATTAGTAAGCATATCCTGAATTGTACCTAATTCTTCCATATATTCAGCCATCTGCTCGTCATCTGCATCCATCATCTTGTCACATATTTCATTCATTCGTTCTTCCATAACAAATAAATCATCAAATGCCTGCCGCATTACAGAACCTATAGTCATTCCTTTTTCAAGTACAGAATGCTGGTCAAGATATCCAACCTTAATATTCTTAGCCCATTCAATCCTGCCCTCATCAGGCATAAGCTTTCCTGTAATTATATTCATAAATGTGGACTTTCCCTCACCATTAGCTCCAACAAGTCCTATATGTTCACCCTTTAATAATCTAAACGATACATCATCAAATATCGCTCTGTCACCAAATCCGTGTGTAAGATGTTCAACATTTAATAAACTCATATATTATCTCCATTCTTGTGCATATTAAAAGCCCCTTTCTTATTCAAAAAGGAGCTTTTACAATTCTGAAATATCATTGGAAATCCTGTGTATGAAATCTTCTATAATACACCTTTAAAGAATTCTTTGATACTTTAATCTTCTTTAACTGTATTCCACCTGATAAGAATTCCTGAGGAATATTATTAATAAAATACTTATGTAACATAGCTTTTAACTGCATATTCTTAGATCTCTGCAATGCTACAAGAAAGAATACAACAACAAATACCAGAAGCTTAATACCCATTGGTACATTGTTCCAGATATATAATGCTAAATTCGTTGAAAATGTAAATATAACAAATGCAAATATCATATTAAATATAACCGTAAATATGTAAGTCTTAATCCATTCAACAAGATTAAGTGCTTTTAACTGATATAACAGCTTGTGATAATTCCTTGACTCTTCAACCGTAATAGGCATCTCATATACTTCCATAAGACTCCTCCATTAACTGTGCTTTTAATAGATTATATCCCCAAAATGCCTTATTTGCAACCATTAATACCGCTTCATTTATTAATAATCACTTAAGATTTCCTCAACATATTTAATTGAAATTTCAAGATAATTAGATATCTCATATTCTGGCACACCATTATCGTGAAGAATGAATATTAATTCTTCTATTGTTGTACCTTTTTGTCTTTCCATAACTATAAAATGTTTAACTTGTGTCTCATTCATAATTCCCCGCCTCCATATGTCTTATATATCTAGTTATTAACATATAGTTCTGACTGTTTAATTATTTTATCAAGCATATGTACTCTTATAAATGGGAAAGAGAAATAATATCCATCAACTATATCGATGGATTTATTAATAATTTCAACAGCCAAATCAATTCCTGCCTGTTCTCCTTCTTCTTTAGTCATATCCGGTCTGTATCTTAACAGAACCTCATCAGTTACATTAATGCCTGTCATCTCATTCTTCATAAATGAAGCATTCTTAAAGCTCACTAACGGCATTATTCCACATAGAATTCTTGCACCTGTTTCTTTTTTTATTGTGGCAATTCTTTCTATATCCTCATCACAGAATGCTGGCTGTGTCATAAAAAATGTAGCTCCTGCTTCCATTTTCTTCTTTACTCGTCCAATCTCTATATCCAGTCTTTTTCTGCCCTGATTAATAGCTCCGCCATATGTAACAGGCTGGTCTGCAAACTGTTCTGAATTCATATCATCTAATATATTCATAAAGCCTACAGAGTCAAAGTTAAATACGCTCTTAACACTGCTTCTCATTACCGAAGGTATTGGATCACCTGTAATGACAAGAAAATTATTAATGCCATTAATATCAGCACCTAATATCTGTGACCTGATTGCGATGGCATTTTTATCCCTACAGCAAAGATGTGGCATAACACACATTCCCGTCTGCCTTGATACTTTTTCTGCCATAAGAATAGAGTCTGCTCTTGTTCTTCCTGATGGCGAGTCTGGAAATGTCAATACATCTACACCCTTGCTTTTAAGATAATGTGCCGCATCTAAGAGCTTATCAGCATTACTGTCAAATGGAGGTGCAAGCTCAACTGCGATAAGCTTCTTCCCCTCCTTATTGTGATAAAATGCTGTGTTTACTGCCTGTACTGAATTATCAGTCTCCCAATCACAGCCTTCACCCTGTCTGTTCTGTGTAAAATCTGCTTTGGAAGCTATTCTGTCAATATAGTCAGGTGTTGTTCCACAGCAGCCGCCGATTATATCAGCACCTGCATTTAACAATTCACACATTTTATCAGAATAATAATCCATATTCTTGTCAGAGAATATCATACGTCCGCTGACTGCCTGAGGATAACCTGCATTAGGAAGTGCACTTAAATACTTGTCAGTATGACGGCGTTCCTTTAATATGAACTGTTCCATATGTCCCGGTCCAATTCCGCAGTTAAATCCTAGAGCATCGATATACGGATTATCATCTGCAAGCTTAACTAGCTTAGACGAACTAAGTCCACAATTACTATATCCAAACTGGTTGATTGCAAACTGTGTTATAACAAATGGTCTGTCTGTCAAAACACCATCTGCTATATTAATTCCACCAGTCGCAGCACTTCCTATATAATCTATGGCATCAGATATATTAGATAAATCTGCAAATGTCTCGAACACGAATACATTAATTCCTTCTTCAAGAAATACCTTCGCAATATCTACATATTCATCTACTACTGTCTGCTTGTCAAAAAGATTATCATTAGGTATAGGACCTATATCTGCGGCAATATATACTTCCCTGCCACATTCCTTAACTGCCTGTCTTGCATTGGCAACAGCTGCTTTTATATTAGCTTTAACCTCATCAAAATTGCATTCAAGATTAACAGTATTAGCCGCAAATGTATTGGTTCTTATAAGCTTTGCCCCTGCATTAATATATTCTTTGTGAATATCTGTGACACGTCTGCCCATAGTAATATTAACAGACTCTGGCAGTTCATTAGTATCATAAACTCTTGAGTAATATGTACCAAATGCTCCGTCCGTTATTAACTTATGCGCTTCTAAATAGCTTTTAAGCTTTTCCATACAACTCTCTATTCCTCTCTACGTTCTTTTCAATTCTTAATCAATCGGTATTCCTTATAAATACCATTTCAATTAAACCTTAATTAATCAACCGATACTTCTGTTATTAATATATTTCAATTAAAATCACATCTTATTCATATATAATATTGTTAATTAGTAAATCCCATATTGCTACATTGGTGCCGGTCACACTTTAAGTGAATAACCGACACCAATCTGGCATATATTAATATATTTTTTATATTCTACATCTGATTAATGTGTAAGGAAGAACATAAGAGTAAATAATATAGCTATTACCCATGTAAATGCTTTAACTTCCTTAGCCTTACCAGAAAATACTTTTATAAGAATATATGATATAAGACCAAATGCAATACCATAACTTATATTATATGCAAATGACATAAATGCAATTGTAAGGAATGCTGGAACTGCTACTGAGATATCATTCCAGTCAATCTTAGCTACACCGCCCATCATAAGTACACCAACATATATAAGAGCTGCTGCTGTAGCACTACCTGGAATTAGTGCTGCTATAGGGCTTAAGAACATTGCCACAAAGAACAAACATCCTGTTGTGAATGATGATAAACCTGTCCTTCCACCTTCTGCAACACCTGATGATGACTCAACGAATGTTGTAACTGTAGATGTACCACATACAGCACCTACACAAGTTGCAAGAGCATCTGATAACATAGCCTTCTCAAAATTAGGAACCTGTCCATTCTCATCAAGCATATCACCTCTTGAGCATGCACCATAAAGTGTTCCAAGAGTATCAAACATATCTACCATACAGAAAGCAAGAGCTGTTGTAGCAATTATAAGTACAAGGTCTGCTGTTGTATGATTAGCAAGATAATGTGAGAAATCAAATCCCTGTGTAAATACCTTGCCAAATGACATTGAAGCCCAGTCACCAAATGCAGCAAATGGATTAAGAGTCATTCCCTCAAAAAATCCATCATAAAAGCCTGGTATAGTAAATCCTAATAAATAGTAAATAACTGTTCCACCAATAATACCCCAGAGTACTGAACCTTTAATCTTTCTTACTGAAAGAACTGCTATTATAACAAGAGCAGCTATAGTTACAATCTTTGGCATAATTGTTGCCCAGCTTGCATTACCATTAAGTACATTAAATGAAGCAAGATTTACAAGTGTTGACTCATCATTAACAATAAGTCCTGCATTCTGTAAACCAAGAAATGCAATAAAAAGACCGATACCAGCTGGTATAGCCATTCTTACTGCGTCAGGTATAGCAGCAAAAAGCTTTGCTCTTATTCCTGTTATTGTAAGAATAATAAATACAATACCATCTAAAAGAACTAATACAAGTGCGTTAGCATAGCTTAACCCAAAATTAAAGCAGGCTGTATACACGAAAAAAGCATTAAGTCCCATACCTGATGCCAGACCTAGCGGAAGGTTAGCAAGAAATGCCATTGCAAATGTTCCAACAACTGCTGAAAGAGCTGTAGCAATGTATATAGCATTGTAGGATACTTCTGGAAGTGCAGAAAACATACCTGCATTAACCATAAGGATATACGACATTGCCATAAACGTTGTGATACCGGCAAGAACTTCAACCCTTACTGTTGAGCCGTGTTCTTTTACCTTAAAAAACTTTTCCATTATTAAGTCTCCGTTTCTTAAATTATTACGTATGCTTATATAGCGTTTACACTCGATTATAACATACATTTATTAACTTTGACCAGTCTATTTTTATAATTATTTAACAGACTTTAATAGAAAGTTTAATATTATTCAACCATATCTCCAATGTTCTTTAATACATCTTCAACATTATAAGGCTTAGTAATGAACTTCTTAGCACCTTCTTTAAGTGCCTTAATAACCTTATTCTGCTGTCCTGCGGCTGTTATCATAATAACATTAGCATCCGGATCATAGTCCATAATCTTCTCAAGGCACTCTATACCATCCATATTAGGCATTGTAATATCAAGCGTAACAACATCCGGAGCATACTGCTTATAAGCAAGCTCACCTTCAAGACCATCAGAGGCTTCTGCAACTATACAATATCCAGCATCTTCAAGAATATTTCTTAACATCATTCTTGACATACCTGAATCATCTACGATAAGAACTGTGTGCTTGTCACCCTCATCTACCGAACCAGCCTTAACAGCAAGCTTTCTTGTTACAGGCATCTGCCCTATAGTAACATCACTATCTACAGCAATATATAATGACACTTCACAGCCATTGATATATATAGGCAGAACATAAGCATTACCCTTGGCAATCTGATTCTCATATGCGAACTGAGGAAGAATTTCGATATCAATATTCTCATTAGATAATGCTGATGAGAAAAGTCCATCTATACAATTAATGAATTCACCTACTGCATCGTAACTTTCAAGTCCGAATTTGAAATCATCTGACTTAGAATATCCCTTTGCAATATCAATAAATGCCTGTGGATCATTCTTTACAGCAAAACCTATCACTGAATTAACATCACCTTCACATCTCTGTCCAGCAAATGCCCTATATTCAAAATTATTTACATGTTCAATCTTTCCAATATAATAATTACTTGTAACAAATCTTGTGATATTTCTTAATGCAAGTGCCGCAATATCTGTTATATATGGCTTTGAAGCATATGCAAACATAGGCACAATCTTATCAATATCATCATTCTTTAAAGCCTCAAGTTCTTCAGGTGCAAAACCAATGCTCTTTCTGAATTCTTCAATGTGTGTTTCAATCTCGTTCTGTAAAAGACCGCTTACCTCTTCAAGCACCTGCATAAATTTGATATAAGTGCTTCCCTGCTTATTAAGCATATCCTCTAGCTGTTCCTTAGTTATATAGCCTTCTTCAACCGCTATATCACCGAACTTAGCATCCTTTTGTGTCTGGAGAATATTAATCTCCTCAGCCTTTTCCTTAGTAAGAATACCTTCTGATACAGCAATAAAGCCAAGCTTTGCCCTTACATTTTCCATCTTGCTAATAACTTCATCCAACTGTTCCTTAGTAATAACTTTATTGTCCACAAGATATTTTCCAAATAACTGACTAAACATACATATCTCTCCTTACTATATTATCACTATTCTAATTTTAATATATTCTAATTCATTCTTAATAAAATTTCAATTATTTATTAAGAAAAGTACAAAAAATGAGTACTGCAACCAAAAGGTCACAATACTCATATAAAAACTATATATCCTGTATATAATCTGTCAATTACTTAATGAGGCTTTCTTTAATCTTAACAACTGCCTTATGAATGTTAACTGGTTCATCCATTGTGCAGTTAGGACGATGAATATCATTAGTAAAGAATACTGTGAATTCACCCGGATGTAATGTTACGAACTGCTCATTCTCTACATCTGCATAGAAAATATTATCCTTACCTGCTGGTTCTTCACCTGTAACACCTGGAAGAAGTGGTGCATAGCCCTGTACTTCCTTTCCTGTGAAAAGATACTGGATATCGATATAATTTCTATGGCTTTCTGCTCTCTTATTCTCAACTGGAGCTGTTGTCTGGTCCTGAATAAGTACAAAAATATTATCTCCGTCAAGCTCATATCTTCCCACTGGAAGCTCTGCTGTTTCTGGCTTAGCAAGAAACTCTAAAGCTGTAGCAATAGCTGCTGGATACTGATAATTGCCTTTCTTGGCATTAAGTGATGCATAAATCATTGTTAAAAACCCCTTTCGTGTCTTTTAAAAAATTTCTTATATAAACTGTAGCACTATATGATACAAGTTTCAACACTTTTCTAACAACTTTCCAACCTTACACAACAAAACACGGATATCCGCCATATCCAATCCTGAGATTGAACTACAACATAATACCCGTGTCCTATTCTACTTATCTAATCAGAAGATTTTATTATTAATTATTATTCCTGAATAGCCTTAAATGCCTCATCAAGGTCTTCGATAATATCATCAATATTCTCTGTACCGATTGAAAGTCTGATTGTGTTAGGCTTAATTCCCTGGTCGAGAAGTTCTGCTTCGTTGCACTCTGAATGAGTTGTGCTTGCTGGATGTATAGCAAGTGACTTAACATCAGCTACATTTGCAAGAAGTGAGAATAACTCAAGATTATCGATGAACTTCTGTGCTTCTGCTGCTCCACCCTTGATTTCAAATGTGAAGATAGAACCACCACCGTTAGGGAAGTACTTCTTGTAAAGTTCCTGCTGCTTTGCATTAGTTGAGATAGATGGATGGTTAACCTTTTCTACTAATGGCTGATTCTTTAAGTACTGAACTACCTTTAATGCATTCTCAACGTGTCTTTCTACACGAAGTGATAATGTTTCAAGTCCCTGAAGGAAAATGAATGAATGTATAGGTGAAATTGTAGCACCTGTATCACGAAGAAGGATAGCTCTGATGTATGTAACAAATGCTGCTGGAGCTGTATCCTTTGCAAAGCTTACGCCGTGATATGATACATTTGGCTCTACTAACCATGGGAACTTATCTGCCGCTGCAACCCAGTCAAACTTACCGCTGTCTACGATTACACCACCAAGTGTTGTACCGTGTCCACCGATGAACTTAGTTGCTGAATGAACTACGATATCAGCACCATATTCAATAGGTCTTACAAGGTAAGGTGTTGCAAATGTATTATCAACTACAAGTGGAATGTTGTGTGCGTGTGCAATCTTAGCTATTCTTTCAATATCTACTACTTCTGAGTTAGGATTGCCAAGTGTTTCAATCTGTACTGCCTTTGTGTTAGGTCTGATAGCTGCTTCGATAGCATCATAATCAAATGGATCTACGAATGTAGCTTCAATTCCGTAATCTGGAAATGTATGTGCTAAAAGGTTGTATGTACCACCATAAATATTCTTAGCTGCTACGATATGGTCACCTGCGTGTGCAAGTGCCTGGAAAGCATATGCAAGTGCTGCTGCTCCTGAACCAACTGCAAGTGCTGCTACACCACCTTCGAGTGCTGCAATTCTCTTTTCAAATACATCTTCTGTTGGGTTAGTAAGACGTCCATAGATGTTACCTGCATCCTTAAGGCCGAATCTGTCTGCTGCATGCTGGCTGTTATGAAATACATATGATGATGTAAGGTAGATTGGAACTGCTCTTGCATCTGTAACTGGATCAGGCTGTTCCTGTCCTACATGTAACTGTAATGTTTCAAACTTAAGATTTCTGTCTTCGTAATGTTTCTTTGCCATAATAATATCCTCCATATCTATTGTCTAATAAGTCTTAGCATATAATTCATATATGTTTTTTGTTGTCATTATATTACAGCCATTAACCTACCAAGTCAATAGTAGATATTATTCCTAATAAATATAACTCATTATAGCTTTTACCTATAACCCAACACACAAAAAAGCGGCAGCCAAAAAGCCACCGCTAATTATTACAACCATCTCTCATTACACTACTCCAGCCAAACACCGCCCCCCTCGTTAAATTAATAATCTCCCGATCGCATCCCGCCGTCTGTCGCACCCCAGTTGTGCAGGCGTGTTATATTACAAGCTGGGTGCTTTTGCAGCCGTCGGCACTTAGCGGCTGTCCTTTAGCCGCTTACGTGTCCGCTACGGCTGCAAGCAGTGCGAACGTGCCCAACGGCAATATAACACGCCTGCACAACGTCCGGCAGCACGCAAGATTATCAATTCAACGGACAAGTAATCCTGAACATCTCCTCTATTATATGATGAAGCAGCTGTGCCGTCTCACTATCCGCAAGTTTATAATATATCTCTTTACCTTCTCTTCTGCTTGTTATAAGCCCGCTCTTTTTCAACAGCTTAAGATGATGTGAAACCGCAGGGTCACTCATATTCATAGCTGCCGCGATATTACTTACACATTCCTCGCAATGACATAAAAGCCATAATATCCTGATTCTGCTTCCATCACTTATCTGCTTGAATACTTCTGACACTACTACACATTCATCTGTGTCTGGCATTCTTTCAAGAACTTTTTCAATATTCTGTCCGTGGTCGTGTGGAAGATTTACTTCTGACATTTCCCATTCCTCCTAATCTGAATACTGTAATCTGTCTGCTTTATCCGCAGTCTAATCTTTATATGAAAGACATCTTGTTGCATTAAGAACTGCAAGCACCATAACACCTACATCTGCAAATATAGCCATCCACATATTAGCAACACCTGCTGCACCAAGTGCAAGGCAGGCTATCTTTATTGCAAGTGCAAATACTATATTCTGGTGAACTATTCTTAGTGTCTTTCTTGAAATATTCATTGCTGTAGCAATCTTTGCAGGGTCGTCATCCATAAGAACGATATCAGCCGCCTCAATTGCCGCATCTGAACCAAGTGCCCCCATTGCTATACCAATATCTGCTCTTGAAAGTACTGGTGCATCATTAATTCCATCACCGACAAACGCAAGCATTTCATCTTTGCCCTTGCTGTTAAGAAGCTTCTCAACCTCCGTAACTTTATCTGCCGGCAAAAGCTCACTCTTAACTTCATCAACACCAAGCTTTCCTGCAACCTGTTCTGCAACTTTCTTAGCATCGCCTGTAAGCATAATAACCTTTTTAACGCCCGCTTTCTTAAGTGCTGCAATCGCCTGTTGTGATGTAGGCTTGATAACATCTGATATTACAATACAGCCGGCATATATGCCACCGATAGCTACATATACAAGTGTACCAAGAGCATTTTCTATGCTATCTTTCCCGGCACTGCTGTCAATGTTGTACTTATTCATAAGCTTTAAGTTACCAGCTAATACTTCTTTACCGCCTATATCAGCTTTTACGCCGTGTCCGCTTATCTCCTCTATATCTGTAACCTGTCCGGTTTCAACTTCCATACCATAAGCCTCACGTATACTCTTACTGATTGGGTGGCTTGAATAGCTTTCTGCATATGCTGCCGATTTAATAATATCTTCCTTAGTAAATCCATTGGCAGTTATAACATCTGTAACTTCAAATACACCTTTAGTAAGTGTTCCTGTCTTATCGCATACAACATATTTGGCTTTAGATAAATTCTCAAGATAGTTAGAACCTTTAATAAGGATACCTCTTGAAGAAGCTCCGCCTATTCCGCCAAAAAAGCTAAGCGGAATAGATATTACAAGGGCACAAGGACAGCTTATAACAAGTGTTGTAAGAGCTCTTATAAGCCATTTTGACCATTCAGCAGGATTGCCCATAATAAGACTTACTACAGGTGGAATAACCGCAAGCACCAAAGCTCCTATACATACCGCTGGTGTATACACCTTTGAAAATCTTGTGATAAAATTCTCTGAACGTGATTTTTTCATGCTTGAATTCTCAACAAGATCTAATATCTTAGACACTGTAGACTCGCCAAATTCTTTAGTTGTCTCTATCTTTAAAAGACCTGTCAGATTGACACAGCCGCTTATTACCTCATCTTTCGCTTTTACACTTCTTGGAAGGCTCTCACCTGTAAGTGCACTTGTGTTAAGTGTAGACTCACCACTTACAACAATGCCATCGATTGGGATTTTCTCACCAGGTTTTACTACTATTATTGTCCCGATTTCCACATCATCCGGATCAACCTGTTCTAACCCCCCTTCCTGCTCGATATTTGCATAGTCAGGCCTTATATCCATAAGAGATGTAATATTCTTTCTGCTCTTGCCGACAGCATAACTCTGAAAAAGCTCACCTATCTGGTAGAAAAGCATAACTGCCGCACCTTCTACATATTCGCCAAGTGCTATTGCACCAATAGTAGCTATTGCCATAAGGAAATTCTCATCAAACACTTCACCATGGAATATTCCGTGAACAGCCTTCTTTAAAATGTCATATCCTATTACGAGATATGGAATAAGGAAAAGCACCAGTTCCACATATTTATTAACCGGAGCAAAATAGCATATAAGCTTAAATGCTACTAAAAGAACGGCTGATATAATAATTCTTATTAATACTTTTTTCTGCTTCTTAGTCATATTATCCTCCATTCCTGCGAAGCATTCTCTTAATTAACTAATTATTAATTAAAGAAATATCTCGCAATCAGATTCAACCTTCTTACAGTTCTTTAATACGTCCTGTATTACAGAAGCCGCATCTGCTCCCTCATCGAATTCAACCTTCATCTTCTGTGTCATAAAAGAAACTGTTGCATCCTTAACACCTGCAGTCTTCTTAGCTGCATCTTCCATCTTTAATGCACAGTTAGCACAATCAACCTCAATACCATATGTTTTCTTCATAACAAACCACCTTTCTGTGTCTTAACCGACACTGCAGACCTGTTATCAAGCCCGCTTTGCTTATAAATTTAATATTATGTGAAGCACTTATATATTATGCTTTACTTCATATAAACATTTAAACAAATGTTTAATTGTTTGTCAATAGCTTTTACTTATTTTCCAATAAGTTATTGTTACAATTTTCTCAATAAGTTATTGTTTAATTTTTCTCAATCAGCTATTTTACTCCAAATTCATCTACAAAAAAAGCCTGACAAGATTATCCTATGTAATCCTGTCAGGCTTCTGATATTTCTCATAATTCTGAATTATTATATTGATAGTTAATTATAACTGTAAATCTTCGTAATCTTCTGGAAGAAATCTATGATATATAATATGACATCCTTCATCTTTAAAGCAGTAATAATATCTGTCATCAGCTTTGTCTACAAACTTTATAAGAACATCAAACTCACCATCTTTGATATACTCAATAATAACTCCATCATAACTGTCATTAAAAAATTCAATTATATCTTTCATAGATGTACTATGGCTTCTAATAAGTTCAACAAGCTTTCTTATAAACTCATTCTCGTCAGTATTATTGTGAATATATTCCACTCCATTTTCATTAATCTCAAAGCAGAACCTGTCTTTTTTATTACTGAATGTGACACCGCCAAGAATATCAGTATATTGCCTGAAATCCTCATCATCGCCTTCAAGAAGTTTTACCATATCACTATAGCTTGTATCCCTAACATCGCACCCAAACATATGACATAATGAGCTTAAAGGATAATATAATCTTATATTCTCTTTTCTGTAACCAAGCTTAGCTTCTTCTTCCCTGATTAAATCAATAAGATTGTGCTGTAAATTATCATATCCATTGATAATATTATTCTTCATCCTCTATTTCTTCCTCGCCATCGTGAACATCTTTCTTAGGCTCTTTAAGACCAGGAATATCAACATTATGCTTCTTGCAATAATCCCAGAGAGCTGCGTGGATTGATTCCTCAGCAAGAAGCGAACAGTGTACCTTTACTGGTGGAAGTCCATCAAGTGCTTCCATAACTGCCTTGTTAGTTACTTCCATAGCTTCGTATATTGTCTTGCCAATAACCATATCTGTAGCCATACTGCTTGTTGCAATAGCTGCACCACAGCCAAATGTCTTGAACTTGCAATCCTTGATTATCTTAGTATCCTCATCTATATCAAGATATATTCTCATAATATCTCCGCACTTAGCGTTACCAACTGTACCGACACCACTTGCATTCTCTATCTCACCTACATTATGAGGATTGCTGAAATGCTCTATAACTTTATCTGAATACTGCATATTCTAATATCTCCTTTACTAACCTTTGTACCTTAACGACAAAATAAGGCATTTTAAAATTCATATCATTATTGTATGTTTTACCATTTTTCGTACAATATGTCAACCATACAAATGAATACGCAGGCGAAAACATATTTCACCTGCATATTTAACCTATTCATCAAATAATATTAATTATATTATCTCTTCTTTAACCCGTTACCGCTGAATTTCTTTATCTGTGTAACAAGCTCTGCGGATACATTAGCAATCTTATCTGTAGAACCTTTACACTGTTCCATAACCTGCTCAAGATTATTCATATTCTCCTTGGTAACCTGTCCACTGCTTGCATTTTCTTCTGCAAACTTTGCAAGATTATCAACACCATAAGCTATTGTGTTCTTATGCTGCTCTAAGTCAGAGGCTTCTGCCGCTATGCCGCTTACAGCACTTCCAACTCTGTTAATCTCTGAATTAAGAGTTGCAAATATAGCTTCTGTATCTTTAATCTTGGCATCCTGCTTTTCAAATGCTTCCGATACCTTCTTAGCTGTTTCCACACTGATATTAGAATTCTCAATAAGTCCATTGACAATCTGGTTAATATGCTCTGTAGACTCTCTTGACTGATCTGCAAGCTCTCTTATCTGCTCTGCTACAACTGCGAATCCCTTGCCATTCTCACCTGCTCTTGCAGCCTCAATACTTGCGTTAAGAGCCAGAAGGTTAGTCTGGTTAGATATACCGGCAATAATCTCAGTTACCTTTCTAATCTCCTGTGCTGAGGCATTAGTACGCTCTGTTTCATTACTTACCTCGTCCATAGCGTGTCCGCTTTCTTCACTTATTGTAATAAGCTCTTTCATAATATCAGCAGCTCTGTTGTTACACTCATTAAGTGTATCTATGCTTTCCTTAAGCCCTTCAATATTAGTCTGTATATTATCAACAGCCTTGCTTATTGAGTCAGTCTTTACCTTAATATCGGCTACCTTATCAGCCTGTACTGTAGTATTATCTGTAATTGTTGTTACCGCTGCATTGGTGCTGTCGGCAACTGTGTGCATTGTATCAAACATTGCAACAAATTCTTCTGAAACCTGTTCAAGTTCAACTGTAGCATTTCTTATTGCAGCAACTGTTCCTGTAATACCCTCAAATGCAACTGTTACATTGCGGACGATTTCTCCAACTTCATCATTTCTTGCTAAAACCTTCTTAATCTTTCCAGCAGTCTTATCATCACTTGATGCAGTACCTGTTATTGCTCCCCTTAATAGAACAACTATGATTCTTAAAATATTAAGAATTAACACAACAACTATCGCAAATACAACTGTAATTAATACAAAAGCAGTCAATACATTAATAATATTCTTATTAAGCAATATAAATATTATAATCATAACGATTAATATTGGTGCTATAAAAGCTGCTGCCGCAAGTATAAGATTTTTTATAAAATTATTATCTTTCATTATATTAGTGCCTCCTTTTCTAATGCAGAGCCTCTCCTAACCCTGTATCACTATATTTTAGATATTATACACTGATTTTTGACAAAATGCACTATATCAACCTCTAAAATCAACCATTTTCTTTACGTTGCATAAATATTCACATCTCATTATGGCCCGTGATACACTACATAAATCTTTCATCGAATTCATTTGCCGGATAAGGCTTTCCAAATAAATATCCCTGTATATAGTCGGGATTTATTCTTCTTAACTCATCAAGCTCCTCCGGTGTCTCTACACCTTCTATACATAATGAAAGCGACAGACTGTGTGTCATCTGAATTATATATGTAAGCAATTCATAATCATAATGGTTCTTAAGAGCTTTTACTGTAAATGAACGGTCAATCTTAATGTAATCCGGCTTTAAATCACTAAGGCAGTGCAGATTAGAATATCCTGTACCAAAGTCATCAAGAACAACCACAACACCATTATCCTTAAGCTTTGACCACAATTCATTAAAATGTGGATTGGAATCTAAATAACCACTCTCTGTAAGCTCTATTCCTATATTATATGGCTTTATTCCGTTGTCATTAATAGCTGCCATAATATCTGTTAACACATCACTTTTAATGACCTGAATATATGATACATTGACATTTATGCGGAAACTTTCTATCTGCTTAGTCCATATAGCACATTGTCTGGCTGACTGCTCTAATATCCATTTGCCTACCGGTATAATAAGTCCGCTTTCTTCTAGCAACGGAATGAACTCAACAGGTGATACAAATTGTGGGCTTCCACCATCTGGGTCAGGCATAAAAAATCTCATAAGTGCTTCTGCACCTATAAGCCTATAAGTCTTTGTATCAACTATAGGCTGGTAATATACTTCAAAACCTGCAAAATCATCATCTACGGCATTATGAAGTGCTGTATTAATAACCCTTCTTCTATTGTAATGCTCAAAATCTTCATTCCTATATATATAATATGTATTCTTTCCACTGTCCTTCGCCTGCTTTAATGCGAATTCTGATAATTTTATATATGAATCATCCTCATCTTTTATGTGTGATGCATCAATAACTCCCGCAGATAATGTATACATTATTTTGTAATTATTGTCCTCTATAAATTTATTGACATTCTTTTTACAATTCATATAGATTTTAATCGCTTCTGTTATATTGCTGCCGCTAAAATCAACAATCATAAACTCATCTGATACAAGCTTAAAAAGTCTCTGATTAGAATTAAGGGTATTTGCTATGCAATCTGCCGTCTTCTTTAATATGTAGTCTCCGTAAGCCATACCATAATTGGTATTAATGGCACTGAAATTATCTATTCCTATCCTTATTATAAAACCTTTAGGTGTTAAAGCCGCATATGCTTCCCTGATATAATCAGCAAGCCCCACATCCCCTAACAGACCACTGACGTTATCCGCCTCAGGCTTAACACCAATCTCATTAATACAGCCCATAAGATAATGTGGTCTTCCATCATTAAACAACACGCTTCCCCTGCAATTAATCCATATTGGATTGTGGTTCTTATCTAACCAGCGGTATTTCATATTATGAAATACTTTCTTACCATCCTTTATATCCTGAAGTTCCTTACTAAGCATTTCATAATCATCTGCATATACGAACTCTTTATGCTTTGCCGCTGCATCATAGAATTTGTCTTCTGGAAGAATAAACCTGTCCACTGCATGTCCTGAAATAACATAATAATCATCTATCAAATCATATACATAAATATAATCGTTCATACATGGATTTAATATCTCAATTGCTTTTTCCATCTGTTCTCTTGATATCTGCAACACATTATCAATCATATACCCACGTCCTTTCGCTTATTACATTGATAGTACATTTTTGATAATTAAATGTCAATAAATGTATTTACAAAACCGAATAATTTGTTTAATCATCTATTTTTATGCAAATTTTCAATTGGCAAGCTTAATTAAATGTGCTAGAATTTATACAATCTATGTTATGTATGAATACGGATATATTAACACAATTATACATATGGAGTTATATTATTAATATTGTTATATTGCCGCATCACATATCAATTATTATAATTATATATGCACAGCTACATTATATAAATATAACTATATAAAATATTGTTCATATCACTATATCATAGATAAAGATATGCAGAATAATATATATAACATACTATGATATATATTACTTTGCGTATTTTAACATAGGAAACGAGGTTTTAAGTATGAGCGAAATTGTTGAATATACCTTAGAAGAACTAAAGAAAGAAATGGAGCTGCTATCACCACTATATGACGTAGTACGGCTTGTCAATCCATTCAAATGTGAGATTATTGATATTAATGATAATTGTCTTACACCATATGATACACAGCTTTCCTGTTATGACACTTGGAAATGTATATTTCAATGTATTAACTGTACTTCTGCAAGAGCACTTCTTACCGGTAATATACAATCCAAACTTGATGTAAACGATGATACTGTATACCACGTCACTTCGCGGCCAGTAAGAGTCAATAACACCCTGTTAGTTCTTGAAACCGTCCAACATTTCTCATACACATACCGACAGCTTGAAGCCGGCAATACTAACAACGCTTTAATATCTCTGATACAAAATTCCAACAGGAAACTTCTGCTTGACGAGGAAACCGGTGCTTGCAACCGTTATTATCTTTCAGAACATCTTCCTTATGAATTATATAAGGCAGAGAATAACCACCAGTCTAATGCAGCATTTATAAAGATTACTAATCTTGCTGACACAATAGCCGAATATGGTGATATCGCTTCTAATGGAATTGTATGCTGTCTGTACAATTTAATTACACATACTTTTAAAGATATCTCTGACGGCGAATTGATGCTTGTTCGCTACGGCAAAGATTTATTCTTTATATTAGACACTAATCTTAAGTACACAGATTTTGAAAATAGAATTAATAATCTTATAGCCGCAGCCGTTCCAGAACATATTCTATTCAAAAGTAATAAGATATCTTTTAAGATTTCAACAGCCTGTATTAATCTTGCTGATGAAAATATTAATACGGAAGATGAATTAATTAATACACTAAATAATAGATTAAATAATTAACAACTAACAAGTATTACTAAACATTAATAAGGAGAATTTAATTATGAGTAATGTTACAATTTCTGAGTCAATTAAATATATAGGAGCTGATGATACTACTTTGGATTTATTTGAAAGCCAATATATCATTCCTAACGGCATTTCCTATAATTCATATGTAATTCTTGATGAAAAGGTAGCCGTTATGGATACAATAGATGCAAGAAAGTCAGAGGAATGGTTTAATAACCTTTCTAATGTTCTTGCCGGAAGAAATGTTGATTACATTGTAATCTCACATCTTGAACCTGACCACGCCGCTAATATCAAAGCACTTTCAGACAAATATCCAGATGCTAAGCTTGTACTTAGTGCTAAAGCCAAAGCTATGCTTCCTCAGTTCTTTGCTATGGATAATCTTGATGACAAATGCATTACAGTTGCAGAGGGACAGGAATTATCATTAGGAACTCACAACCTGAAATTTATTATGGCTCCTATGGTTCACTGGCCAGAGGTTATGCTTGAATATGAAACAACTGAAAAAGTACTCTTCTCTGCTGATGCTTTTGGCAAATTTGGTGCATTAAGCGCTTCTGAGGACTGGACTTGCGAAGCAAGAAGATACTATTTTAATATAGTAGGAAAATATGGTACACCTGTACAGACTTTACTCAAGAAAGCCGCCGCACTTGATATAAGGACTATATGCCCTCTGCATGGCCCTGTACTTAAAGAGAACCTTGAATTCTACATTGGAAAATATCTTACATGGAGCAGTTACGAACCTGAAGATGATGGAGTACTTGTAGCCTGTGCTTCAATACATGGCAATACTAAGACAGCCGCTGAAAAGATGGTTGATATTCTTAAAGAAAAGGGATTTGCCAAAGTTGCATTTATTGATCTTACAAGAAATGATATGGCAGAAGCCATTGAAGATGCTTTCAGATACAGCAGGCTTATTGTTGCTGCAGCATCTTATGATGGTGGTGTATTCCCACCTATGGAAGACTTCCTTAACCGTCTTTCCCACAAAGCTTACCAGAACCGTAAAGTCGGAATCATCGAAAATGGCTCGTGGGCACCTACTGCCGGCAAATGTATGAAGACAGCATTTGAGGGAATGAAGAACATCACTATATGTGGTGACACTGTAACCATCAAATCAACTATGAAAGATGAAGATATTACTAATATGACCAAGCTGGCAGAAGCTATCAAATAATCATTACCAATTACTGATTATACTATATTGATATCATACATAATTCGCAGGTTATATTTTTTCTATAAGTCAAATTTAATAACTTTACCAACTTTAATAATAACAAAAACCTCCGGCTGGCATCTAACCAACCGGAGGTTTTGTAATTTACTAATAAATTGCATTAATAAATTCTAACTTATTTCATCTGTAATCGTTAAAATATTTTTATACTGTAACAATCACCTGATGTTATCTATTAGATTTCTTCTTCATATCAGTAACAACAAGTCCTGCAACTACCGCTGCTGCCATTAATGTTTCCATAATATATAAGAACATTTTTGTTGTATCGGCTGTATTGGCTGAATCACCGTTATCAGCTATTTCACTAACTTCATTATTAAATGGTAAATCATTAACTGCGTATGGATCTACTGCCTTTATAGCCTGAGCTGTTTCCTGAGATAAGAAGTATAATGAGCAGTGTGTAATTGTGTATTCAACATATCCGTCTTTAACTACAAGTCCCTGATTAACGCCGCCTACTGATTCAACTCGGTTCTTATCTTCATTGAAGTAGTAAAGATATACTACATCTCCGTCCTTATATTTATTACCAACATAAGTCTTGATTTTAGCAGGTCCAGGTAATGCTCCGTGATGACTGAATGAAAGATACATAAGATCATCACGTCCTGTGATTTCCTTAACTTCATTTTCTCTGTCTGTATCAAAGGAGATTGTTAAATCCATATCAATACCTGACTGAGTAATTGTATCACTGCTGAATGACCACTGATACTGAAGTCTGTTATTCTCGTCCGTTACACCAATTGTAATATCCTTCTGGTTCTTCTTCATCTGTGAGAATATATTAGAGCTGAGTGTAGGAGCTTTCTTAGCGCTTACAATACTTACCTCTGCAAGTGATGAATTAACAAGGCTGTCTGTAAGCTTGCTGTTGACTTCATCTACATTAGTAAGCTTGTCATCACTTATAACTGCTGCGCTGATATTCTTGCCTGTGGTATCGCCATTGTCTTCATTATCGTTCTTGCCATCATTTTTGTTATCATTATTATTCTGGCCATCATTCTTGTTATCATTATTATTCTGGTCATTATTATTGTTGTTGTCATTATCTTTATCAGGTGTATCACTTGGTGTGCTTGGTGTGTCACCTGGTGTTGCATAATCTGCTGATTTCACATAAGCATATGTGCCTTTTAGAAGTGTTACAGAGCTACTTTGTATTGAGCTGCCATAACTAACAATTTTACCATTATTCAATCCCAGTCGTGTATAAGTAACTCTGTTTTCAAATTTAGCATTTAATACAGTTGGATCACTATATGAATACCTGAATCCTTTCTCAATTGCACTCTTGGCTGTAACATATCTTACTGCAAGAGCAGGGTCTAATACCTTCTCAAAATCAGCATTGTTTGTAGTAATCTCTACATCTGGCTTTTCAATAGTAATATCTTTAGGTTCAACATCTCTTAAATTGCTTGGATATGTAGAAACCACACCTGTTTTCATTCCTATATTAGAATCATAAAATTCAATTTCAAAATAACTTTTACCATTTTTAATTGTATTAATAGTATCAGCATCTAATACTACCTTATCTGTGCATACATTAATCGTAGTTCTACGACTTATACTGTCATTATAATTACATATTGCCTTAATAGTATTACTGTCAGGATTAGCTATATAAGAAAATCTGTTGCCAGCATAATCTCCATCAGTAACTGTTACAGTCTTGACAAATGTATCAACAGCAGGGTCTACAGTAAAGAACTCACTGTTAGAATCTTTGTCTGCATTTAATGATTGACTATAACCACCTGATGACTGTGCTACTGGAATGCAGTTACCATCTCTTACTGTATATAGATTAAGTCCTTTACCTTTACTCTTAAATGCCTGTGAGAAAGTAACACCTTTGATTTTATCAATATTACCTATTTTATATACATAGCTTGGTGTACCACCTGAAAAGCTTGCAGATAATGTACTTGCATCTTCGCTTACTGTAACTTCCGGTAAACTAAAATCAAGTGCTTCCGAAGCAGTACTGCTATAATTTATATACACTCTTATTCCTTCTTGAATGTTCTCTTTATCAAATGAAGTTATGTTAATGTTCTTCTTTGAAGTCTTAAGTTTATCTATAGTATCTTTTGATAAGCTTATACTATTGCCTGTAAAGTATGGTGTATAATGATACTGTGCACCTTTTGTTATAGATAATAATCCATTAACCACATCATCATTATATTGCTTAAAGCAATGATACAATCTATATGAGATTGAACTCTGAGTACTATTTGTTATAACCTTTATCACTTCCAAAAGATTATCTTTACTTGCTGGAACATAGAATAAAATAACCTCTTCATCATCTGATGGTTTATTTAAACTTGTCCACTTGCTATAAGATGTTAAACGGAATGTATTATCTTCTTTATTAAACTGGTAACAATTATAATCTTCTGATGAAGCAAAGTCCGGCTTAACATACTCAGAATACTTAACACCATTAATGCCTGAATCAACACTCTTTTTAAGTGCAATACTGCTTTCAACCTCACCATATTTACCAAATACAGCTTTAATCTGATCCATATATGGATTAACTTTATTATTAGTAAATGTTACTTTAAATGATTTAGTATCATTATCTAATGAATCAGATCTTATAGTCACCTGATCACTGACTACATCATTATTGATGTATTTAATTGTAAGTGTCTTATTCTTTTCTTTAATATAAGATACAAGCTCCTCATCAAAATCTATATTCTGCTGTGTTGTGTAAATAAGGCTAGTTGAATCAGACTCTAATACCTTTGAAATAATCTCATTATTAAGGCTCTTAAAATATATATGACCATTAGCTGTTGAACCTGTAGTAGCAGCATACATCCAATATTTATCGTTCTCACATACCTCAGGAACCTTACCTTTTATGTCTTCTTCTGTAAGACAGTTACCCGAAAGTGAGAATCCATAAAATCCACTATCATAAAACTGCACGCTGCCATATGTGCGCTGGTTATTACTTAACTTTGTATCCTTTAAATCTGTAAGTGTAGTAATCTTATTACCGCTAAGGTTTAACTCTGAAAGAAAATTTATTGTTGTTGGAAGTCCATTAGTGCTTTCAAGCTTATTATAAGATAAATCCAGATAATTCAGATTATTAAGATTTTCAATATTGCTTATAGCTGATATTGCATTATGTGGCATATTAATACTATGCACTCCTGATGGTAACGCTGGAATCTCTGTAAGGTTACAGTAACCTATATTAACCATAGAAGTCTGCTGCACTTATCAAGATTATTAACGGCTGTTATATCAGAATTCTTTATTGATAAAGTCTCAAGGTTAGATGGGAATTTATCTAATACTGTACCCTCTGTAAAATTATATTTGCTTACGCTTAAATACTTAAGACTGTCAGGGATATCATTCATAGATATAGTAGCAGTATAATCACGATTATTTAATAATGTTAAAGAATCAAGCTTGGAAAGTGTATTAATTCCACTGACATTATATATATTAGTTAATTCAAGGCTTGTTAACTCCGATAATGACGAAAAATCCACCTTAAAATCATACGCATTGCCAGCTGAATTAGATAATTCTAAAGATTTGACGTTCTTATTAACAGCACTTACTATATCCTGTGCATAATTACTTACATTACCTCTAATACTTAAATCGGAAAGTTTAGATAAACCTGAAAGAGCTGTCTTAAGTCCCTTAAGACTTATATATGATGAATTATTATACATACGCAGTGTTGAAATATTAGCGAACTTTCCAAGAAAAGACATATCTATATCTTCCTGACTGCTATAATCACTCAGTTCAAGTGAAAGATAAGTAAGCTTATCAGTATTATTTTTACCAGCTAAGATACTAAGCTGTTCCTCTGCTGATATTTCATCCATATTTCTTATTGGAATTGACAGTCTTGTAATATTATCAAGCTTTGCTATCTCTTCCACATATGACCTTCTTGCTTCAGAAGATATTATACTTCCACTTTCATAAATCTGTGTAATATTAGGACAATATTTTGCAAAGTTGGCAAATGATTTAACTTTTTTGGCATTATCAAATATGCCGCTATTATTAAAATCAACATATGTTAATGCTTCAGCATCCTCTTTATAAAGCACGCCACCATTATTACCATAAGGGTCAGTGGCAGAGGCTAATACTGCATATAATGCTTCATCGCCAATATCCTTGACTTTTAATGCAGTTTTTTCGTCTGCAAGAGCTGTAAGCACTGTTGATAACTGTAATACAACAAGCAGTGCAGCTAATACGACGTACACTAATTTCTTTTTTGTTTTTTGCATATTTTCTCCTTTTCGTATTTTATTTATTAATTATATTATATATTTATATTCGCAATTAAAGCACTAACATATATATATAATTAATATAGTTATAAATAAAATATACCACCAGACAAGAAAACATACAACATTTTTTTATAATATATTTATATATTGTTCACTTTTTTATCACATTTTCACTAATCAGACTACCCGCTGGTCTTATAATTACCTTTTGCTGCTGTCAGAATGATATTTTTTTACTGTTGTCAGGATAATATTTATGCTGCTATCAGAATGATACTTTTTTAAATGAGTGTATAAAATATACAATTTCTGCAGCAGCTGTAATTATCCAGGAGCATGGATATAACAGGAACAATGATGGTATAGTGTGGAAATATGCAAATATTGTATACACCCATGCTACCCTGAACACACACGAACCTATAATAACCACTATTGTTGGAACTATCGTCTTGCCAATTCCTCTTGATGCTGCTATTGTACAATCCATAAATGAAGATACAGCATACGAAAATCCCATAATCATAATTCTCTGCATACCTGCATCAATAACTTCTGGTTCACTTGTAAATAATGACAGGAACTGTCTTCCAAATATTATAAGAAGTCCTCCAAGTATCGCCGCCGCCAGAAAAGCGTAAGCCATACTTATAAGGTAACTTTTTAACATTCGTTTCTTGTTACACGCTCCCATATTCTGCCCCATAAAGCTTGAGCATGCCGTATAAAAAGCCATCATAACATTATATATAAGCATATCTGCATTAGCAGCGGCGGCATTTCCTGATACCATAACCGCACTGAATGAATTAACACCTGTCTGGATAAATAGATTAGCCATAGCAAATATAGCATTCTGGATACCTGCTGGAATTCCAAGCATAAGTATTACCTTTGGCACACCAGGATAAAGCTTTAATTCTCTTACTCTTAACCGGCATCTGTCTGTGTCATTTCTTCTTAACAGATTAACCACTACAAGTATTGCTGATATGTACTGGGCTGTTATACTAGCAAATGCAACACCATCCTCAGCCATACCTATCCCTATAACAAGTATAAGGTTAAGGCATACATTCACAACGCCTGCAAATGTAAGATATATAAGAGGCTTCTTAGTATCTCCGCTCGCACTCATAACCGCATTACCAAAGTTATATATAGCCATCGCCGGCATACCAAGTGCGTATATTCTAAAATAAAGTACCGCCCCATCTATAAGCTCTGTCTTAGTATTCATAAGTGACAGGAAGAATTCAGCACCCAATATACAAAGAACCAGCGCTGTAAGTCCTACAATAAGACAGAGAAGAAATGATGTATGAATAGTCTTTCGTACATTTTCTTTCTGACCTGCACCAAGCTGCTGTGCAACTCTTACATTCACACCACAGCCCATACCTATAAGAAATCCTGTAAATAATGTTACAAGCAATGATGTAGAACCAACTGCTCCAAGTGCCTCGTAACTTGAAAATTTACCAACAACTGCCACATCTGACATATTAAACAGAACTTCCAAAATCTGTGCCAGCATAAGTGGAATACTGAACTTTAGTATTTTAACCGATATCGAACCTGTAGTCATATCCATACCGCTTAGTGCTTTTGTATTATCGTTACCCATATATACCTCGATATTCTTTATTTTATTAAGCAAATCAAGCCCTTCAGACGGATACTGACTATAACACATTTATAATTCTTTTTCAATAAATAATTATATGCTTTAATTAGCAATTTTTATGTAGTTTTATTAAATATTTTGTCGTATAATGCTTTTTAGTACCAAAGGCCTACTGGCTAAGAATTGAGGTTATATATGTTTAATTTTAAATCATCTGATAATAAGACAACAATACAGGCAGCTGTATGGAAAGCTGAAAGCAAACCAATCGGCGTAATACAGCTTGTACACGGAATAACAGAATATATGGGAAGATATGACAAAATTGCCCAGTATTTTACAAGCAAAGGATACGTTGTATGCGGTATTGACATTATAGGACACGGCCACTCACTACAGAATGGCAGCAGGAAAGCATATCTTGGCAAGAAAGGAAGCTGGAAATATGTGGTTAAAGACGTTCATACCTGCTACACCGAAATGAAGAAACGCTACCCTAAACTTCCTTATTATATTGTTGGTTTCTCTATGGGCTCATTCATCGTAAGAGATATGCTTTTATCTCCTCACTTAAGGACTAAGATTGACGGATGTTTCCTTATCGGAACTGGTTCTCAGCCACGTTTTATTCTCAAAGCAATAAGAAGTTATATCGACCACGCCTGTATGCAGGCTAACGGACAGAATTGCAGTCCGCTTATACAGTTCATTGCATTTGGAATGTACAATAATAAGATTAAAAATGCTACATCGCGTGCAGACTGGCTTCTCTATAATGAAGAAGAACGTGATAAATATCTTAACGACCCTCATATTCCAGCACAGATTACAGCAAGCCTTATGTATGAACTATTATCAGGAATGATTAACTGTGTATCTAAAAAGGCTAAGACAGCAAGCTTGGCACCTGTATATATTCTTAGCGGCAGTGATGATGCTGTAAGTGAGTATGGAAAAAATATTAAAACTACCGTAAATTTAATGACCAAACAGGGATTTAATATAAAAGATATCGTGATATTTAATAATATGCGCCACGACATTTTACACGAAAAAGATAACATAAAGGTTCTTGATTATATATATGAAGCTATAACGCACTAAATAACTAGGTATAATAGATACAATAAATATATATAATAAATACATATTGTATAAATATACGCAGTAATATCTATAGCAATATATTAGATATATAATAAATGTATATTGTGTTAAATATATTTAGTAATATTTATAGTAAACACATAATAAGTATACAAGAAATACATATTATATAAATATACACAGCCAGGCTATACATATATAAATACCAGCAGGCAGTACATACCTTTTATCTAAGGTACTGTACTGCCTGTGTTGCTGCCATAGCACCATCTGCTGCGGCTGTTATTACTTGTCTTAATATTTTCGTTCTGACATCACCTGCCACGAATAAACCTCTGGCTGATGTAACACAATCTTCACCTGCTATTACATATCCTGAATTATCAAGTTCTGCAATACCCTTAAGAAGCTCTGTCTGTGGGCTCATTCCAACGGCAACAAATAATCCATTAACGTCAATGCCTGTATCATTATCAAGTATTATCCTCTCAAGATTATTACTGCCTTCCACTTTCTTTACTGTTCTGTTAGTGCATATGTGCACATTCGTACGTTCCTTTAACTTTGCAAGAAGTGAAGCCGCTCCACGGAATTCTTCCCTTCTGTGTATAATATATACGTTGGCACATATATCTGAAAGATAAAGTGCATCAGAAAGTGCTGTGTCACCGCCACCTACTACTGCGACATCTTTATCCTTATAAAATGCTCCGTCACATACGGCACAATATGATATTCCTTTGCCTGTATACTGTTCTTCATTCTCTGCCTGTAACTTTTTATGGCTACAGCCAGCCGCATATATTACGCATCGGGCTTTCTTAGTGCTTCCGTCTGATAACTCTAATTCCCATATGTCATCAACAGGGGTAAGTCTGGTAACATTATTATCTTCTATTGTTACTCCAAGCGAAAGTGCGTGCTCCCTGAAACTTTCGCCCAGGTCATAACCGCTTATTGCTGGAATACCAAGATAATTGTCTACTTTACTGCTGTCAGCTATCTGTCCTGTTCCCATAAATTCTTTCTCTATAACAGTAACTGATAATCCAGCCCTGACAACATATATAGCAGCAGATAGTCCTGCCGAACCACTTCCTATAATAATAACATCTGAAATATCCGTTAGATTACTCATAATAAATCTCCATTCCTATCGCACTGAACTACTATTTATTCGCTTTTTCGCCGTGCACAATGCCTTTTTCGCCGTGCACGTTCCATAAAGCAAAGCTTTATGGAACTGCCGGGCTTTCGCCCTATCGTAATAAACTATTAACCATCGCTTTGTGCAAGCACAGCAATGGTTAATAGTTTATTACGGCACGGCTCAATGCTTTATCATATTATTCTCAGATCTTCTTTATTTGATACATTGCCTTCAATATGGAATGAATTAAGCACTGGTTCATCTATATTCATAAGTGAAAGTATCATATAACTTGCTTTGCTGTCATATGCAAGTCTCTTATCCTCATCAGATGGTCTTGATGGTGACTCTGGATGTGAATGCCAGTTGCCAAGAGGAACTAAACCATTAGCTCTCATATCTTTAACTGCCGCTAACTGTTCCTTAGGATCCATTGAAAAATGCTCATTGGAATGGTCAATATTAGTAAGAAGATATATCTTTTTTATGTGCTTATCTCCATTTTCTATTGTTCCTCCAATAAGACCACAAGCCTCCTCTGGAAGATTCTTCTTAGCATATTCAAGTATTGTATCAAAATCACTCTTATTAAATGTAATCACTTTGTGACGCCTCCTTATTGTCCTTATGATTGGATATAATTATTAGTGGTCTTCACAAACTACCTGCTCATAATCAATAAGTTCTGTGATAGTTGGATGCTTTCCACATACAGCACAGCCATCAGTATCAGATGGTAACTTAATCTTATGGAATTCCTGTGTTATAGCATCATATGTAAGGAGATGACCTGTAAGTAAATCCCCTACACCAAGTATATACTTGATTGCTTCCATAGCCTGAAGGCTTCCGATAACACCACCCATAGCTCCGATAACACCAGCCTGCTTGCATGTAGGTACTGCATCCTTTGGTGGTGGATTTTTAAATACACATCTGTAGCAAGGTCCTTCTCCCGGAACATAAGTCATAAGCTGACCCTTAAATCTGATTATTCCTGCGTGAGAGAATGGCTTCTTAGCCATTACACAGGCATCATTAATAAGGAACTTAGCTGGGAAATTATCTGTTCCATCGATTACGAAATCATAGTCCTTGATAATATCCATTATGTTATCACTTGTAATGAATTCTCTATATGTGTTAACTGTTACATCTGGATTCATAGCATTAATTGTCTCTTTAGCTGACTGAACCTTTGCTTTGCCTACATCTGCTGTCTGATGTATTATCTGTCTCTGAAGATTACTAAGATCTACCTCATCCGCATCTGCAATTCCTATTGTTCCAACACCTGCTGCTGCTAAATACATAGCTGCTGGTGCTCCAAGTCCACCTGCACCTATTATAAGCACTTTGGCATTAAGAAGCTTCTTCTGTCCCTTAGCACCAACTTCTTTTAAAATGATATGACGTGAATAACGTTCTATCTGCTCATCTGTTAAAGCCATATATACCTCCTTTTAAAGTAGATCTTACTCCTTTTAAAGTAATTCTTACTTGAATCTGATATTTTAATACTATCTTGTGACATTATAGTTAATTACACTATTATAATTATCTCTGTCCGCCACCCATAAAGTATAAGAATTCAACATTATCACCATCTTTTAACTGGTATGTTTCTTTCTGGTCTCCTGGAATGAATTCTTCGTTGATTGAAACTGTAACATATTCTGGTGTTTCAACATTTTCAATTTCAAAAAGCTTTGGAAGTGTAATTCCCTCTTCATATTCTTTCTTTACTCCTGATACTGTTAACTGCATATTAAACCTCTTTCCTACCTCTTAGGCATAATTATTTTTTATTAAAATTAATTAAATATTAGCATCTATCCAGCTTGTAAGTTCGTCTTTTCTGAATACGCCTGTATGTCTTGCAGTTTCCTTTCCATCTTTAAAAAGAACAAGTGTAGGTGCTGCTGTTACTTCATATTCAGAAGCTGCATCTGCATCAAAGTTAATATTAACCTTGTATACCGAAAGGCTTTCTGCCCTCTCATCTTCCACTGTTCCAACAACTGGTGCAAGCCTTTTGCAAGGAACACAACTGTCTGAATAAAAATCAACAAGAACTGGAACTGAACTATTTAATACCTTCTCTTCAAAATCTGATAACTTTATTCTCTCAGCCATAAATCTTCTCCTTATTCTTCAACTTTTTTAACAATGAGTGTATATGTCTCATCATTATTATTAACAAGTTTAAGGATTTGATGTCCCTCATCTTTAATACTTCTTGGAACATTAGCTACCGGCTCTCCATCATTCATACGGATTGCAATAACTTCACCATCATCTAATTCATCGATAGCAACCTTTGCCTTTACAAATGTAAGTGGGCAAACCTTATCTGTAATATCTACTGTATCGTCAATCTTAATTCCTTCAATCTCCATATTAGTCCTCCTTTTTCTTAAACCGTATAAGTTCAAAAGCCTTATCGTGTAAGCATATACGAATTTATAATCTTTTGACTATAAATTTTATTATTTACCCTCGTAAGCATCTTTAATAGCTTTTCTAAATTCATCCTCACCTACTCTTTGTAATGTAAGTCTGAATCTCTCTCCTGGGTTAGCATTCTTTTCAAAGAATCCAATTGCTGCATCTGTTACTCTGAAAAGTGTCTCTTCATCCTTAATAAGTGGAAGAAGCTGTTCGCCTTTGTATATCTGGTTACCAAATAATCCACCAAATGATACAATATAACCACTCTGGCCTTCCCAAGCTTCTGTAGGACAAGCCTTTACACAACGTCCACAGTTATTACACTTAGTTCTATCAATAGTAACTGTATTATTAGCACAGCTTATAGCACCCATTCTACAAGCTTTCTCACACACGCCACAATTGATACATTTATCTTCTACCCAGGTTACATCCATACCACCTTTAACACCGATGTCATTTTCTTCCGCCTTAAGACAGTTATTCTGACAACCTGTTACGCCAAACTTGAACTTATGTGGAAGTTCTCTTCCGAAGTAATGTTCATCAAGCTTCTTAGCAAGTTCATATGTATTAATACAGCCGCTTGGACAGACTTCATTACCCTGACAAGCAGTAACTGTACGAACTCTTGGTCCACATACACCCGGCTTAACACCACCATCTGCTAAAGCTGCTCTAACTTCTTCAATATTTTCAAAATTAATAAATGGAATTTCAACACCCTGTCTTGATGTCATATGTACATAACCTTTTCCATATTTATCAGCTACGTCAGCTACAGCTCTGATATTCTCAGATGTAAGATTACCACCAACTACCTGTATTCTTAATGAAAAATATCCTTTCTGCTTCTGTCTCATAAATCCGCCCTTTTTAAGTGCTGCATAATCAATCTTAGCCATAATTCTACCTCATTTCTATTCTTTTCTTAGTCGTTTTTTGATATTTAATTAGCTGCTTTTAACGCCTGTGTGAAATCTTCTATAAGGTCCTGCACATCTTCTATTCCTACGCTTATTCTCACCAGATCATCATATACACCAGCAATCTTCTTCTCTTCCTCTGTGCTGTGAGCACTGATTGTTGAGCTTGGATGTATAACCAATGTCTTAGTATCACCTATGTTAGATACATTAAGCGGAATCTGTAATGCATTAATAAACTTAAATGCTTTCTCTTTGCTTCCTGTACGGATTGTTATTATGCCACCAAACCCATTGTTAAGTTCTTTCTTAGCAATATTATAGAATTCGCTATTCTCAAGTCCAGGATAATTAACACTAAGATTACCATAATTATCATTAAGATACTTGGCTAATGTCATTGAATTACTACAGACACGTTCCATTCTTATTCCAAGTGTCTCCATTCCAAGAATATTATAAAATGCATTCTGTGGTGATAAGCAAGCCCCTGTATTACGATATATTCCATTTCTTAACTTGGCTGTATACGCATATGGACCATATTTCTTAAAATCTTTCATACCAGGATATTTTATAATATCCCATTTAAAATTACCAGAATCAGTTATGACACCACTGATTGAATTACTATTGCCATTAACATACTTCGATGTTGAATTAACAACTATATCCGCACCATACTCTATTGGCTTAATAAGATATGCTGTAGCAACTGTGTTATCAACGATAAATGGAACGCCTGCCCTATGAGCTTCATCAGCTATTAATCTGATATCTGTTACATCAAGTCTTGGGTTACCAATTGTCTCTGCAAAATAAAGCCTTGTATTCTCATTCGTAGATGCTCTGAACTGTTCCACATCATTATTATTAACATAATGTGTCTTAATTCCAAAGCTTTCTAAATCCCTGAATAAATCAATGCTTCCGCCATATAAGCTTGCACTGCATACAATCTCGTCACCACTTTGTAATATATTAGTAAAGGCATTCGTTATTGCTGCCATACCTGATGAACAGGCAACACTCGCAACACCGCCCTCAAGAACTGTCATTCTTTTCTCAAATGCTTCTATTGTTGGATTGCTAATTCTGCTGTATGAAAATCCAGGTGCCATATTATTAAATATCTTCTCGAGTGTCTCAGCACTCGCATGCTCAAATGCACTTGACTGATATATAGGTGTCTGTGTCGCACCAGTATTCTTATCTCCTCTGAAATCGCCATGAAGTAAAGCTGTATTAAATCTCATATCATTATCTCCATTTCGTATAAACTACAAACCTACTTGTTTAATATGAATTGAATTTTAATCCTTATGTTAATATTTGTCAATAGTTATTTCATATAAATTTGGTATGTAAATATGAATTGAATAAATTAGCGGTTTATGATACTCTATTCACATATATTTATTATAAGGAAAATAAAAACTATGACCAATAAAACCAACTCAAAATCAAACAGCCGTTCAAGACATATATACATATATATATTGCTCTTTGGACTTTTAATAACAGCTTCTTTTCTAAGCGTTATGCTAGGAAGCGTATATATCAATCCAGCAGATATACTAAAATGCTTCTTTACCCCCGACAAGACTTCTCTGACTTACATATTAATAATGAACATACGTCTTCCTCGTATGCTTGGTGCCATTATTGCCGGTATGGGACTTTCTGTTGCTGGTGTTATCCTTCAGGGCGTTATGAATAATGCACTTGCAAGTCCTAATACAATAGGTGTCAATTCCGGTGCAGGCTTCTTTGTAATGCTTGCTATGATGTTATTCCCTCATTCAGGATATGCCACATCTATAGCTTCATTTGTAGGTGCACTTTTAACAACACTTGCCATATACGCACTTGCATATATGGCTGACAGCTCACGAACAACCATTATACTTGCCGGAATAACTGTATCTTCCTTTCTTAATGCAGGTATTAACACTATCAAATTAATAAATACAGATATAACCCTTAATATCACTTCTTTTCTTATGGGTACTTTATCCGGACTTACATTTAACAAAATAGCACTGCCAGCAATTGGAATTATAGCTGCTGTACTTGTATCCTTCATTCTGGCCAAGCCGCTTAATATACTTTCATTAGGTGATGACTATGCCCGCTCTTTAGGATTGAATGTTCCACTTACAAGATTCTTTCTTCTTGTATTATCAAGCATAATGGCAGGTCTTGTTGTAAGCTTTGCAGGTCTATTAAGCTTCATAGGTCTTATCGTTCCTCATATATGCAGGACTTTATTCGGAAGTGATGCACGATACCTCCTGCCAACAAGTGCTTTGCTTGGTGCTTCATTTGTACTTATATGTGATATCATTGGTCGTCTTATAGCTGCTCCATACGAACTTCCTGCCGGAATAATTATGGCTTTTATCGGCGGGCCATTCTTTATGTACCTTTTATTAAAAAAGAAAGGAGGCAGACGAGTAAATGCTTAAATATGAACACGTTAATGTAGCTGTATCCAGAATCAATATATTAAATGATATTAATATAACATTTCCAAAAGGACAAATAACAACGATAATCGGTCCTAATGGCTGTGGCAAAACCACCCTGCTCCAGTGCCTTAATGGCTGTTCTAAAGTTACAGCAGGCACTATTACAGCAGATAATGAAAATATCCTGTCACTGCCATTAAAAGAAAGAGCTAAAAGAATAGCATTTCTTCCTCAGATAAGAACAGTTATCCCTGTACTTCCTGTAAGAACATTAGTAGAACACGGCAGATTTCCTTATCTTGGCTTTACAAGACGTAAAACAGATAAAGATAATGAAATAGTCAATAATTCAATGGAATTCACTAATGTAATGCCTTATTCTGAGGATAATGCAGATACACTTTCTGGCGGAATAAGACAGCGTGTATTCTTCTCTATGATACTTGCACAGGACAGCCAGATAATAATTATGGACGAACCTGTTACTTATCTTGACCTTGAGGGTAAAAGGACTTTCTTCTCTATGGTCAATAAACTTAAAAAATCAGGTAAAACAATCATTCTTGTACTACACGATTTATCTGATGCAATAAGAATATCTGATAATCTTGTTATAATGAATGACCGTAAGATTGCAATAAGTGACACACCCGCCAACTGTCTTAAAACGCATATTATTGAAGATGTATTCCACACAACCTATAAAAAATTCACTGATGATGAAGGTGACTATTATATTTTTATGTAATTATACATTTATATAATTATCCTTATATATACTTCCATTCTTATCAATGTACCACTTCTGCACCTGCCAGTTATACATACTATCTGGCAGACTGTGGATTGTATTACTGCCTATGCCTGTATACCAGAGTTCATCATCAGGTGTCCTCTTAATAAATGTATCACCATAGGTCGTTGATGCAGCTTTAATATACATAAATCTTTGCCGCTGCCACTGTGCATATAGATTAACTGTGTCCTCTGAAAGCTTTGTAAGTTCAGTTACAGCTTCCAGCGGATAATACATATCTCCACTCCCATCAGCCTCAGTATTCCACCCATCAAACTTAAACAGCTTTCTTGACGGTCTCTGCCCAGATAATGAAACCTCTGAACCATACATCGTATTAATATCCTGTGGCATATTACTTACCCCTGATGGTGCATTAGATATATATTTTATGACTTTATCCTTAGGCTTCCACTTAGCATATACCGTATAATCACTGTAGCTGGCTTCTTTTAATACACTACTGCATGGCTTGCCATTACTATCCCATAGCATAACATATTCACTGTCTGTATCAAATGTAAGCTTATCCCTGTTAGATGTCGTATTAGATGCTTTACTATAACCATACCACCCCTCGAATATATATCCCTCCTTAGCCGGAATTGATACATTTCCTCTGTCTGCACCCCAATTCGTATCAGTAAGCTTCCCTGTTTCCTCCTTATCAAGCAATCCACCATCTGCATCATAATATATGGTATTACTATCCAGAGAACATATCGTAATCTCTCTTATAAATTGTCCTATCTTACCAAGTTCGTGTTCAGGTGCACCAATCCCAAAATCAACATCCCTGTTAAAATATGTCCTTAACTCATAATCTGCACTGTCACCATTAGTATGAATAGTATAATCTAAATTACCTCCTGTATCATTACCTCCACACACTATGTCGCTCACTGTTGTGTCAGCATTAATCTGACAATTTGACCTGTCATACTTGTTGCGGTATCCAGTATTCTGCTGTCCAAAATTAACTCCTATATCCCAATATTTCAAAGTATTCCACCCATATGCAGTAAGCTTAAAGCTTACTCTGTAATCTCCCGCCGGAAGCCATGTATAGGGTCCATATATTGTCGTATTAGTGCCTATTGTCCCTGTTAAATCCTCACTCCATATAAGCATAGCATTGCGCCAGTCTGATGATATTGTATAATTCTTTGTCTTAATCTTGTGATCGCAGCCGTCCCAGTATGTAAATTCAATACTATTATTATTCAAATCAATAACATCTTTTTTATGTAAAAATGCTGATGTATTAACGTCCGCCATACACTCTGTTACGCCGCATATAATAAACAGCATTATTGCTGTAATTCTTATAAATGCAGTCTTTAACGGCTTACATTTTAATATTATTAAACGCAATTTATTATTATTCATATATGTATTAAGTAAAAAAATCCTATAATTATATCTTTTCGTTCTTTTTTGCAAATTCTATTTCCTTTCCGCATCATTCACTAAACTATAGTTAAACATTTATTGTAACAGCAAATATCATTACTGTAATTAATTATGGCTGTTACGCTATTTTTTATTATTCTTACATTATAACTATGTTATTTCTTATATTATTAGGATAACGGTGTTTCTTCTCAATTTTCACATTGTTATAATATTTATTATATAATTAATATATCGGGATTATTATTATTAAATATTGGGATTAACTTGGACATATATTGTATTGGTGTATAGAATTAATTCATTAAGTATACTTTATATAAAGAATATCATATAAATTTATAATATGCAAGTATTTTTATAATTAATATATTAAAAGAATACTACTTTAAATGTTTTATTCATAGCTTTATCCAATATGGAACATATACTATTATGCAACAAAAAAGGAACTCTCGCTGAGTTCCTTAATCAAGTGCAGTCGGCGGGACTTGAACCCGCACCCAAGCAATATGGACTAGATCCTTAGTCTAGCGCGTATGCCAATTCCGCCACGACTGCTTATTTGTTATATCGGTCACCCGACTTGATTAATATTACATTATTGTATGCCATTTGTCCAGTATTTTTTTACTATATTTTATATACCGTATTGTATGACATATTTTTTGACATAAACTAACAGCAATTAATCTATTATCCTGCTAATTGACTATTAACAAAATTTTCTTAATATGCTATTATCTTCATATTAACAGACTATAGAAAGGATTGGCGGTATTGTTATGAAGAAACGCTGTTTACGCTTATTAAGCTGCATATTTATAATAGCAATGTTCTTTGGTGGACTGTGTTTCTACAATGTGCATACTGCCCTCATTGAGATATCGTATGAAACAGAAGCTGATTTCCACGATTTCCAGCTTATTACTACGCCAAAACCTTCTATAAATGATTACAGGCCATGTACATCAGAGATGCTTGGTAATCAGACAGCTTTCACTTCAGAAAATGTGTTGCCAAGAATGGGAACACGTCTATTAGTACGCTCAATTGCCGCTGTCATTTTACATAATAACTTTAATATTGACAATTTCTATCACATATATTCATTTAATTATTCTTTGGATATCAATCCATCTTATTCAACGATTATTGTTGATTATATCCATAAAAAGGACGGTTCAAAATAATTATCTCAAAGTGAATTCATATAATATGCAATAAATAATTATGTATAAAATGTATATATTTGTAATAAACCAACCTTGATGTATATTGCAACAATTTAATACATTTTATAAGAAACGGAGATATTATGAACATTTTAACATATATAGGCATAGCTATAGGCGGTCTTATAGCTGTTGGTTCTACTTTAGGCATAACTTTAGGCATTGTAGTAACCATAATCTATAAAATATTCAGAGCAGTTAAATATAAAATTTCTTTATTTGACTAACCAGAACAGACTAACTGTGCAGTCAGCTAAATATACAGTTAGCTGACAGTACAATATAATTTGGCTAAACATTAAATTTAACGAATTGAAATATTAACTTAATTAAATCAGAAAAGGAGTATTATATGGTTGGAAATATAACTGTAGGAATTGTTGTTTTATTAATTGTTGGCGGTATTATATTCGGATGCCGAATAGACCATCAGGCTACTAAAGAAGCTGACGAAAAAAATAATTCAGCCGTTAAATAACCGTGGTATTTAATAAAACGCTATGAAATCACACAATGATAACATAGCGTTTTATATTTTGATTATTTTTTTGAGTATTTACTTATTTTCTTTGTTTTCAATGTAGTTATCAAACTATCTACTGCATACCATTCGCCATTTTATACTTATAAAGCATTTCAGCGTGATTTTGTTCTTCTATCTCTATATCTGCAAGCACTTTTCTTATAGATGTTAAAGTACACGCAAATACATTGGAATTATATTCACCTGATACAAGCTTTTCTGTTCCTATGCTGTCTGTTGCAAGAAAACAGTCATTCTTTTTATCCTCTGACTCTTCACTCTTTGAATAACTGCCCTTTGGCTGATAGTCCTTTCCTGCTGTATCATTACAATCGCAGGATGGCACTTCACCATTTAAAATCTGACCTATCGTCTTATAATGTTCCTGCTCCTTTTTCTTAAGCTCATCAAAAAGCTGTTTTAACTCATCGTCCTTTGCAAGTCCTGCATACTTCTCGTACTTATCAATACAATTCTTTTCCTGTGTCTGAAGATCCTTTAATACCGACATTTCTTTTTCAGTCAACAACATACATATGCCTCTTTTCTTAATCTGGTTATTTTGCGATGTGCATATCAGAAATCTATTCTGCCACCACTATGAATTAGGATTGTTAATTTACATTGCAATCTCTTATACATATGTATTATGTGTTGATTCTCATAATCATATACCTTACATACTTATATTTTTATCAACATTTTTTCAATCAATTAAGAACATATCCTTACATATATATTTCCCATATTTTGTCTTAAAAATATTATTGTAAGCCTTTAACACTGCATCTTTTGACACACCATCTTCATACATATTTACAAGAAAATCAGCCTCAACAAGTATCTGGTAATCAATCCCGTCAATATTACTATATGTATGATGATGTGCAATCAGATACTGCACTCTTTCTGAAATGTCTGTTTCAAATCCAAGTCTTTCAAGAAGCTCTTTAGCTAGTGCAGGTCCTTCCTTTTCCTGCAACCTGCCGCCACACTCTCCATATTTTTCTTCGCATGTATGAATCCCTATGTCGTGTGTCAGTGCCGCTGTTTCAATAATAAACAAAGTCTTGTAATCTACATTTTCCATCTGGGCAATCAACCTGGCATAACTATGAACTTTACAGAAATGCTGTATTCTTCTGGAATCCCCTTTATATAATTCAATCATAGCCATATGTAACTTATTTAACATATTAATATTCTGTGTAACAGCACTTTGAGCAGCTAAGTTTTTCATAGTATTATTCTCCTTTTTTTGATAAATATTGTATATTATTATTTATTTTCAATATTTTTAATATCCTAAATATTATTAAAATAATACTCGCAATATTCATATTAAAATATATCAAGCATATTATCAAGATATATCTCTTCCCTTACATTTATCTGGTATTCCGGCTTAGTCATATAATAAAGAAGAAATTCCAGCACCAGTGCACTTCCAAGGCTTCTGCCCTCTATTTTAAAATTAGTAAATCCCATAGGCATATATATATTCCTGATATCATCTACACTTATAAATGCCGGGTTGTGCATTGCCTTGGAAAATCTATATCCATCGCCTGCCTCAGGCGACACACATATATGCCCGTTACAATTTTCGCCAAGATTCATACGGCTTACAGTCTCATAACAGGCTTTACGGTCATAACAGCCAATCCAGCAGCACTCGTTACATAAAAATTCAATCTTATTTTTCTGTTCCTGTGTCATCGTCCCCAGCTTATCAAAGCATTTATTCAACCTGAAATCTGGCACAACATAACTAAAATCATCTCTGTTTACCTCGTTCAGCAAATCATTATAATCTGTTAGTACCTTGGTTGTAGATGAAACGAAACAAAACTCTGGATATTTATTTTTCAAATAGTCAAGCAGAATATCTGAGTGAACTATAATTCCATTTTTAACTTTAGCTGCCTCTAATAATTCACATAACTTATTGCACTTTATATCTGCCAGATGTTCCTTCCTTATAAGCGAATTGCTGAATGTAAGTCTTGCCGATATTCCATATTGTGCCATAAGTGAAAATACTTTTTCTGCCTCACTATCTCCAAAGCCGGCACGCCCGCCGCCCCATATGCAATCCGCTGGTGCACCATATATAGAACCTATATCACACCAGTCATAAAAATACTCCCTATGCTCATAAAACAATGGCAGGAATACTTTATAAAACTCATAGAATTCAAACAGACCTGGAAGATGATAATGCGCTATCCCTCTATCAGTCTTATCTATATTATCATTAAAATCATTTGCAATACTCATATTAATATGCTTCCCCCTGATTATTAACAGGATAATTTATCTTGTATCATCATCCATTTATTGCCAACATTATACTACTTTTCTGCTTAAATTTCATATATCTATTATACACTCAAAAATCCCATAGGTTTGTACTCTTTTAAGAATATAACCTATGGGAATTATAATAGATATTATTATATTATTTTTTTGTCTTTAAAAATTGCATATAACATAAGCACTGCTATGCTTATTATAACAAGTTTCATATAAAGGCTTATATCACTATACATATTCATCATAATATTATTAACTGCACCGTTACTATATCTGTCTGTAATGTCGCCTGCTAATAATAGCATCAATAATAATGTACTAATTATCAAACTTTTATTACGGTATATTTCTTTGTCCCTATCATCTAATTCCTTATTAACATTCTCTATCGGCGAAAATCTTAATATTATAAGACAGGATAACAAATATATTATCCATACAACCGAATTATTGACTTTTAAAGCTTCAAGCATAACTGTAACTAAATATGTCCCAAGAAATACTATATTACATACTAATGGAGTTCTTGCATGATACCCTCCTGTATATATTCTTAATGTAGCATAGATTGTAATAAATATTATGCTTTCAACCAGTCTTGATATTAATATGCCAACAATAAGGACTGTCAACATTCCTGCAATATTGCCGATAAGCACCTGCATACCATACTGGTATACAGGTAGCTCATCTTCATTAATTATGTTCTTCTTCAAAAAAAGAACTGCAATACTATCTGCTATTCTTCCTAGCATTATCCCTATCCCCTTACCTCTCAGTAATACATTGGTATTATCTGTTCTTCTTTAACATAGCTGCTGCCTGTGGTTCCTTTGGCTGATAGCAGCTCCATATTGAAGCGCTGTTTACAGCCTTTTTAGCAGAGTGCTGCGCTGCCTTAGCAACACAATTTAATAATACATTACTCTTCTTCATAGCATCTTACTCCTTTCCTACCCGTTGTTACAAGTATTAATATATCTGATGCTGATAAATCAGCTCTCATTCTATCCACAACTCTCATCCCTTATTCGAGTTAGCACAAAAGCTGATTTAATATTAACATTTATTTCCTACATTTCAATAAGCGTGTCGTGAATTGCAGGTTATATGTCGTGAATTTATCGGTCTCCATAAAGAATAATACTGCAACAAAGAACACAAGTGCCTACTATTGAATATTTAATTCTTCCATTGTACTTCTTCACAACATCATTTACATTTTTCAATCCATATCCGTGTACCATTTTATCCTTTTTATGTGTATTAAAAAGAGTATCATTCTTAAATGATTTTGCCATATCATCTGTTATATTATTATATATTTTCAAAGAACATACGTCCTCATTCTCATCTATAAATACCTCAACTCTCTTATTATCAACAAATGTCTGAGCCTCAATTGCATTATCAATCAGATTAGAAAGCACACAGAATATATCCACATTTTTAATCAGCTTCAATTCTCCATTGACAACCACAACAAAATCTATATTTTTCTGCCTGCAATCTTTAGATTTCTTTGCAAGGAATTCATTAATAACTATATTATCAGTATACATTTTATCAACTATTATTTTATCCAGATCCCCATCAAACTGGCTAAGGAATTCCATAGCTTCCTCTGTACGCCCATCTTTTAGCATAAGATTAGCTGCAATCAATGTTTTATTCAGCTCATGTTTAATCCTTGATATACGTTCAACATTAGTCTTTATATCCTCAACATTTTCCAGCCTGCTTTTATATGCCTGTTCCATTATTGTCTGCTCCATAAGAGCGTATGTACTGCGTTGTATAATCTCATACAATGCCACACACAGGATAAACATTATTGTTACACATATCATTATTATAATTGAGCGCACTATCATTTTCTCAGCATCACTGTCTGTTGACATCATCTGCACTTCATTGGTAATAATAACAGACATTATCATAGCCGCCATAATTATTACCGTGTCCTTAATATTCACTCCATAGCTGTATCTTCTTAATATTCTTACAAGCATTACCGCAACAACCCATATTGTTATCTGTATGAAAATAACCAGCAGACACTTTTCCGTAGAAGCTGTTCCTGTGAATTCTATAAAATGCACATTATACAATGCTCCCATTATACTGCCCAAAAGTACCGTAACAAATATTATCGTTGCTATAATAAACATTGAAGCATACATTTTCTGAAATATATTGCCATCCATAAAAAGGCATGCATATATGACAAGCATTGCCCACAATATACCAACGCCAAGTCCCTCAAACGGAACAACCATATACTGAATTTCTAGATATGCAAATATTATCGAAACACCTGATATTACTGCAATCTTGGAATTAATCTTTTTATTAATGTTCAATGTACCGCATAAAAAATATATAAGCAAAATGCTCTGATTAATATTTGCAAGTGTTTCAACTATAAACGAAACTTTATCCATACTTTTCTCCAATCATTTTATCATTTACTATGTATATTCTATCCTGCATACGCTAAACTGTATGTGCCTGTAACGTTTACTATATCTGCATATTCTTTCAGCTTTTTCTATCACTTACTCTTACCGCTCACTATACCCCATAATATATGCCTGCCAGTCCCGTATAATCATTTCCTGCTTATTTCCAGTTATATACAGCTTTGTACCATTATCGATTATTACCACATCATCTTTAATATTAACAATATGTTCCATATTAACAAGGCTTGACCTGTTAATCTTAACAAAGCCTTTAGCTGAAAGCTCCTTCTCTACTCTTGAAATCTTGTCCCTTACAACCCTACAGTCATCTGTCATATATATGTTCATATCATGGTTAGACATCTCTATATATAATACTGTCGAAAGATTTAACACAAGCGTATTCCTGTTATTCTTAAAGGTATACAACACATTTTTATCATTCATATATGATATTATCTTATCCATTGTAACCTTGATATCTTCTGCATCGTGCTTCTTTCTTATAAATCCAAGCGGTCTGCACACAAATGCTTTAATAGCATATTCCTCATAATTCGTAATATATACAATACCGGCATTTCTGTTCATTCTTGTTATAAGTCTTGCCACGTCCATTCCATATACTTCACCAAATTCTATATCTAAAAAATATATATCTGCTTTATCACTTTCCTTATTCTTAAGACTCTCAATAAGGCTCATATAGTTATCATAATAAACGCAATTGAACAGCTCATCGTATTGGCTTTCCAACACTTTAAGCTGTTCAATAAACTGGGATGCGTACAATCTATCATCATCACATATAACAAACTCCATAATTATCCGCCTGCTTTCGTACATTAATAATATAATGATGTGAGTAGCAAAATTACTTTCTGCATGCATATCATAATAGATAATATTATACATAATCTTAGGTTGGTTCGCAATAATGTGGGGTGGAGAATATTGTAATAATTGCAATGATAGTCTAATAATGACTTACCGGGGCATATATGGTAGTTTTTTCTCTCTGGACGAGAGGATATTGTTAGTATATATGTTTATATTTAATATTTGTGCCCATGAAGGCGTGCTAACGCACTGTTCATAGGCTGGTGGGTGGGAGAAGATGCTTACACCGTGCAAGTTCCAGAAGCCTCTGGCTTCTGGAACTGTCGGGCTTCGCCCTATCTGACTTAGCTTCAAAGTGCTGATTTGTGCAAGCACAAGCATCACTTTGCTGTTAAGTCAGGCACGGCTCATTATATTACATATTCCCATACTTCATCCTTGAAGATGATTTTTCTGTAAGTATCGAATTTTGTCCACTTGTTGAAGAATTCATCATTGAGTGGTTTGTTAGCCGTTTCGATGGCATTTAAGTCATTTATAAGGTTGTTGTAGTCATCCTCACCATTGAGCCTGATTTCAAAGCCACGGCTGTTGATTACTGGTGTTCCTGTGTATGTATATTCTTCTAGCTTTGTGATTGCTTCTATCTTCTTATCTCTTACTGTAACTGCTACTTTATCACGAAGAACGATTACATCAATGTTATCTGGATAGCTGTATGTCTCACCGCTTACGTTAATTACATCTCCGACCTTGTATGTCTTGCCTGATGGGCTTACCTTTGTAACTGTGGCACTTTCAAGGTTATAATAATATTCTTCAAATATATCTGCATTTCCTTTAAGGCTTCCATTTACAAATGCACATTTTACTTCTTTGTTATCATATGCACTCGAATCTGTGACAACACCGCAGGCAGATGTCATATTACTTATTCTATCTATAAGAATAAGTTCGCCAAGCGTCTTATGTTTTGCAAATTCATCAATAACAACTGCTTCCTGAAGTCCAATATCGCACACTGCTATCTCATTCTTGCTAAGTCCATAAGCTGGAAGGAAATTTCCTGTATTGACGTCTATCTTGTACTGAATGTTCTTTAATACACCAAGAACCTGCTTAGTGCCAATCTTAACAATGTAATCCTTACCAACTGTAAGTTCTGCATCGTCCATCCAGAGTATTGTTGCTGTAAGTGACTTGCTTACTGGAAGTGTTGTTCCGCTTGAAAGTACACATCCTCTTGATACGTCAACTTCTTTATCAAGCTGGATTGTAACTGGCTGTCCTTCCTGTGCTGACTGACTATCCTTATCACCAACAAGAATACTCTTAACCTTAGCTGACTCACCACTAGGAAGTGTGATTATATCATCACCAACTGATACAACGCCTGATTCAATCTGCCCCTGAAATCCTCTGAAAGTATGGTCTGGACGGCATACTCTCTGAACTGGCATATAAAAACCTTCTTCCTTCTTTTTTTCGCTTACATCCACATTTTCAAGGTAAGTAAGAAGTACTTCGCCTGGATACCAAGGTGTATTATCAGATTTAACTGTAATATTGTCACCCTCTGTTGCTGATACAGGGATAATCTTTACACTTGCAAGTCCAAGTTCTTTAGATAATTCATCAATCTGCTTAGTTATCTCGTTAAATCTTTCTTCTGAGTAACCAACTAAATCCATCTTATTTACTGCAAATACGAAATATTTAATTCCCATAAGGGCACATATTCTTGCGTGTCTTTTAGTCTGCACAAGAACACCCTGCTTAGCATCAATAAGAATTATTGCAAGGTCAGCAAATGAAGCACCAACCGCCATATTTCTTGTATATTCTTCGTGACCTGGTGTATCAGCTACGATAAAGCTTCTCTTATCTGTTGTAAAATATCTGTAAGCAACATCGATTGTGATACCCTGTTCACGTTCTGCCATAAGTCCGTCAAGAAGAAGCGAGTAATCAATAGCACCACCTCGGCTTCCTACTTTACTGTCAAGCTCTAAAGCCTTTTCCTGATCGGCATATAAAAGCTTTGAATCATATAATATATGTCCTATTAATGTAGACTTTCCATCATCCACGCTTCCGCATGTAATAAATTTTAATAATCCTATCATCTTAGAAATACCCCTCTCTCTTTCTTCTTTCCATACTACCTGCTGCTTCATTATCAATTACTCTTGTTGTTCTCTCAGAAGATACTGCACTAAGAGTTTCATCAATAATTTCATCAAGTGTTGTTGCATTAGACTCAACACCACCAGTAAGAGGATAGCAGCCAAGTGTTCTGAATCTTACATTCTTGTATTCAATCTTTTCGCCTTCTCTTAACTTGAAACGATCATCATCAACCATAATTAACATTCCGTCTCTTTCAACAACTGGTCTTTTATCCGCAAAGTAAAGAGGTACGATATCTATATTTTCTCTCTTTATGTACTGCCATATATCAGTCTCTGTCCAGTTAGAGATTGGGAATACTCTTATGCTTTCACCCTTGTTAATACGTGAATTGTATAACTTCCACATTTCTGGTCTCTGGTTCTTAGGATCCCATGCGTGGTTTTCATTACGGAAAGAGAATATTCTTTCTTTGGCTCTCGACTTTTCTTCATCTCTACGTCCACCACCAAAAGCTGCTGTGAAACCATATTTATTAAGTGCCTGCTTTAATGCCTGTGTCTTCATAATATCTGTATACACTGAACCATAGTCAAAAGGATTAATTCCTTTCTTAACACCATCTTCATTGATATATTCTAACATTTCAATGCCAAGCTTCTTAGCTGTTTCATCTCTGAACTTAATCATTTCCTTGAACTTCCATGTTGTGTTAACATGAAGAAATGGAAATGGTGGCTTCTCCGGATAGAATGCTTTCATTGCAAGATGAAGCATTACTGAACTATCCTTTCCTATTGAGTAAAGCATAACCGGCTTTTCACACTCAGCCGCCACCTCTCTTATTATATATATTGCCTCAGCTTCAAGCTGATCAAGATGTGATAACTCTGCCATTCTTTTATCCGTCCTTTCTAGTATTTATTAGATTCCTTCTTATTAATTACTATCGTTTCCCTGCTTCCGTCTGTCTTATCTATATTCCAGTTAAGGAAGTCGCCTTTGGAAATAACGCTCATCTTACTTCCCATACCTCCCATATCTGCTCCAAGATAAAGTGCGATAGCTTCAAACTTACATTCCTTGATACAAGATGAACATCCCCAGCAGTCCTTAGGATACTTCATATATGCTTTCTTATCTTCTCCCATCTTAATAAGACTTCCCGGACAGACGATACTGCATTGTCCGCAGCCAGCACATTTCTCCTTATTAATTACTATGCTCATATGTCTCACCTCTTCCCACAAGATTTCTATATTTCACTTCTATCCTTCCGTCTACCTTTCTTGTATTAACATACTTAAGCCATTCATCTGACTTCTCTGGGTAATCAAGGTTCTCCGCAAAGCTGTGCCATCTTGTTTCTTTTCTTGCTTTCAAATGTTCTATAAGCACCTGACAGACTGTAAGTCTTTCCTTTAATTCATATACAAACATAAGCTCATGATAATCTTTAGCGTTAGCTTTTTCTGAAAGAGTTTCTATCTGTTCAATCTTTTCTTTGGCAAGCTTAAGCTGCTTTTCATTGAACTGGTAATGACTTCCTATACCACCAGCATATGTATCCATAACCTTCTGCATAGCTTCCTCAAGTTCTTCTGTCGAGAAAATGGTATCTTTATCCTCACGGCTAAGATATTCATTATATTCTTTTATTCTTTCATCAGTAAACTTGTCTGCATATTCATCAGCTGTACTCTGTGAAAATGCATTCTCTGTGATGTCCGATCTATTCAACTCCTTAACAATATCTTCTGCCGCAATTTCACCTTCTGCCATAGCACCTGTCACATACTTCTGAGGACAGCCTCCTGCAACATCTCCTGCCGCATAAAGACCATTGATTGTTGTCCTTCTGTTAGTATCAACCCAGTAACCACTCGCCGTATGTCCGCCTACAATATAAGGCTCTGTTCCTTCTATCTCAACATTCTGCTCACTTGGGTTCTTTCCAGACTCTATCCATTTAAGTGTCTGGCTTGGTGCCATATTAAGGTATGCTTTCTTTAATGACTCGTCCTGCTCACTGCTTATTCCTTCTGTTCTTAAGTAACAAGGACCTCTGCCCTCAATGTTCTCCCTTACAGTTCCGTATACTCTCTGTGACGTTGTAAGTCCATACCGGTTCTCGTATACCTCACCTAAAGAATTCACCTGCTTTGCACCAACTCCCTGTGCTATTGTTCCTGTAGGAGCTATTGTATCTTTACATCTTAAAGCTATAAAACGCATTTCAAACGTTGTCATCTCTGCACCTGCATTAATACCCATAGCAAAACCAGCACCTGTATTAAATGGAGGATACCACATTTTATGTCTTGAAAATCCTGGATTGTTAGGCTTGTACAGTCCAGCAGCTCCACCAGTCGCACATAATACCTTCTTAGCTCTTATCTCATAAACTTCACCAGTATCAATATTAAAACCTACAGCACCAAGAATTGTATTATCCTTTACTATGTAATCCGTTATATTAAGTCTGTTAATTACAGTTACATTTTCAAGACTATTTACTGCATCTGCAAGTATTGGCTTAATATTCTCACCGTTAATCTTAATATTACGGTTGCCTCTTGCAACATATCTGCCATTCTCATCTTTAAGAATTACAAGTCCAAGCTTTTCCATCTTGGCTGTTACTTCGTTAAGTCTTTCTGACATTGTAAGAAGTAAATCTTCCCTCACAATATCGTCAGCATCTTTCTTTGCATATTCAACATAATCCTCTGGCTTTCTGCCTTCAACTATGTAAGCATTTATCGCATTAACACCAGCCGCAAGACAGCCGCTTCTCTTTATATTCGCCTTTTCTGCAATTATAATTGAAGCATCTGACTTTTCCCTTATTGTAAGTGCCGCATAACAGCCTGCTGTTCCACCACCTATAATAAGCACATCTGTTGTTAATCTGTTTAAACCATTAATCTGCATAAACTTTCCTTTCTCATTGTAAAACTTGTCCACAGGTCTTAATCAGATATATACTAATCTGAAGCTGTGCATATACCCACAAAGCATTTAACCTGGCAGAAACATAACTTTAATCTGGTTAAATATAGAATACGTCATCATCCCTCATACCCTTATTCTCGCAAAGATATGTCTTTTCATCATCAACTGCGTATATTCTATATATAAGAACGTGAACCTTTTCCCCAACCTGTAGCGGCTCTTTCTCAAGTGACCACTCTCCTGTTATCATTGTTCCTCCAATATTAACAGTTACATCAAGATGATTGCCTCTGAAAAGAATATCCTCAACATAACCTTCCTCAGCAGCACTGTTGTACTGCTGGAGCTTTCCATACTTAGAAAGCTTCACAAATTCAGGTCTTATTATTGCTCTTTTAGCTCCCTGTATCTCATCAAAACCTTTTAATTTTGAATAATCATTAACCTCTGAAGCTTTTCCAATGAATTCAACAACAAATGGTGTTGCTGGAGATTTGTATATCTCTATCGGACTTCCCATCTGCTCTATCTTTCCGTGGTTAGTAATTATAATCTCGTCAGCCACTTCAACAGCTTCGTCCTGATCGTGTGTGACGAATATACTTGTTATTCCAAGCCTGGTAACCATACTGCGAAGCCACGTTCTAAGTTCTGTCCTTACCTTTGCATCAATCGCCGCAAATGGTTCATCTAACAGAAGCACTGATGGATTAGGTGCTAACGCTCTTGCAAAAGCTACTCTCTGTCTTTGTCCACCTGATAACTGGTTAGGATACCTTTTCTCAAGACCTGCAAGCCCTGTTATATCAAGAAGCTCTGTAACTCTTTTCTTAATCTCATCTTTTGGAACTTTCTTAAGCTTAAGTCCAAATGCTATATTATCATAAACTGTCATATGTCGAAAAAGAGCATAGTTCTGAAATACGAAACCAATCTCTCTTTGATTAGCTGGTACATCATTAACTCTCTTTCCATCAATATATATATCTCCAAAGCTTGGTGTTTCAAGACCTGCAATCATTCTTAATATTGTTGTCTTACCGCTTCCCGAAGGACCAAGCAATGCAACAAGCTTTCCCTTTTCTATTCCGAAATTCACATTATCAGATGCACGAAAGTTTCCATACTGCTTAAAAATATTCTTCATCTCAACGTACATTACTTTTGCCCTCCTTTCTTATAATCACTTTGTCTGTGTTCAAATATATTCCTTAATACAAGAACTATAATCGCTATAATTACTAATATTGATGATACTGCAAATGCCGATGTTATTGATGTATCTGTACCCGACATATACAGTGCATCTATCTCAAGTGGAAGCGTGAATGTCTCTCCTCTTGTCTTTGATAATGCATTAACCGCACCGAACTCTCCTAATGCTCTTGATGTACATAGAATTATTCCGTATATCAACGACCATTTTATATTAGGAAGAGTTATCTTAAAAAATATTGTAAAACCATTAGCACCCATTAAAGCCGCCGCTTCCTCCTCGTCCTTTCCGAGTGAGTTAAGCACTGGTATTATCTCTCTTGATACATATGGAAATGTAACAAATATTGTAGCAAGCACAACTCCCGGTATCGCAAAGGCTATTCTTATATTGCTTCCTGTAAACTCATTAAACCATCTTATAACAGGATAGAAAAAACCAAGTCGTCCAAATGTCATAAGAAACGCAAGACCTACAATAACCGGTGATATAGAAAATGGTATATCAATAAGTGTTGCAAGCACCTGCTTGCCTTTAAAATCAAATCTTGTAAGTAACCATGCCGCTATAATTCCCAATAATGTATTAATAACAACTGCAGCAACAGTAGCAATAATTGTTACCTTCAACGCACTCAATACATATGGAGTTGTTATTGATTTAATGTAAAAACTAAAGCCCTCTTTTAATGAACTTGCTATTATTGATAATAGAGGCATAATCAGCATAACTGTTATAAACAAAACAGTGATAAGAATACATATGCTTCTTGTTCTTCTTTTTCTTTTTTCAAGCTTATCATTCTCGCTCATATTTAACCTCCATTTTCTCTACATTGTACGCTTTGCCTGCCTCATCTGTATTATATTAATGATAAGAAGTATCAGAAAAGATATTATAAGCATAACAAGTGCAATCGCTGTCGCCGAAGCATAATCAATATAATTAAGCTTCTGCATTATTACATAGGATACAACCTGTGTATGTTCCTTGGCACTGTTGCCTGATATGTATATAACGCTTCCATATTCTCCTATTCCCCTTGCAAATGCAAGTCCGAAGCCTGTAAGAAGTGCCGGGCTGATTTCTGGAAGGATTACTTTAAAAAATGTCTTTGATGGGCTTGCACCTAACATATATGCCGCTTCCTCATATTGAAAATCCATCTTTTCAAGAACAGGCATTACCGCTCTTACAACAAATGGAATTCCTACAAACACAAGTGCTGTAATAAGTCCAAGATGTGTGTAAGATACCTTTATACCTATTGAAGCAAGCGGTTTGCCAAGTATTCCGGTTTCAGAATACATTTTCGATAATGTAATACCAGCTACCGCTGTTGGAAGTGCAAATGGAAGTTCTATAAGTCCGTCAAGCACTCTTTTTCCAGCAAAATCGTATTTAACAAACGTCCATGCAATTATTGTTCCAAACACGCAGTTGATTACTGCCGCTATGAATGAACATCCAATGCTTGTAACAAAAGCATTGACGACATTCTGCTTAGTAACCAGCCTTATAAATTCGGCTGGTGGAAGCTTAAGTGAATATACCATAACCGAAGCAAGTGGAATTAATACTATAAGTGATAACATAGTAACTGTAATTCCAAGTGTTAAATGAAATCCCGGTATAACACGTACTTTTTTATCTTTACCGAATTTTCTGCTATTCTTTATTTCATCAAACGCTGTATCATAGTCTGGCTGTTTATTATTATCAATTGTTCTATCAGTTGTTATAGATTTCATCAAACCAGCCTCCATCATCAAAATATATCTTGTATGCCTGAGTCCAGCCGCCGTAATCAGCTATTGTATCAAGCTTTATTGTAAGATTGAATTTACCACTATATTCATTCAATACCTCTTCATCTGTTGGTCTGTATCCATAATCTGCGGCTATTCTTTGTGCCTGCTTTGAATACAGGAATGATAAATATTCGCTTGCAAGCTCCTCTGTCTTGTTGACTTTAACATTATCATCTACAACTGCCACACTTGGCTGTGCGAGAATACTTACAGATGGTGTGACAATCTCATATTCATCAGGATATGAAGCTAATGATGTAAGTGCCTCATTCTCCCATGCAATAAGCACATCGCCTTTTTTATTCTCAACAAATGTTGTTGTTGAGCCCCTTGCTCCGGAATCCAGCACTGATACATTAGCATACAGCTTTCCTAAGAATTCCTTCTGCTTATCTTCACTGTTATTCTTATCTCTTGCATAGCTTAATGCCGCAAGGAAATTCCAGCACGCTCCACCACTGCTCTTAGGATCTGGTGTTATAACCTCAACACCATCTTTAATTAAATCATCCCAGTCTGATATATTAAGCGGATTGCCCTTTCTTACAAGAAATACAATCGTTGAAGTATACGGAGATGAGTCTTTATCATATTCGTCCTTCCAGCCTGCATCAATAAGACCTGTATTCTCTATAAGGGATATATCGTGTTCAAGTGCAAGTGTAACAACATCTGCATTACAGCCTTCAACTACTGAGCGTGCCTGACTTCCTGAACCTCCGTGAGATTGTATAACCTTTATCTGCTTTCCGTATTCAGCCATATAGTAATCGGCAAAGACTTTGTTATATTCCTCATAGAACTCTCTTGTAGGGTCATAAGAAACATTAGTTATTGTAAGTCCATCTCTCTTACTGCCACAGCCTGCCGCTATATATGTCATCGTAATACACATAATAAGAAGCATACATAATTTATACCTTTTTTTATTAGAATGTCCGTTATGTTCAAGATATTTCATAGGTCTGCTCCTTTCTTATGGGCTTTAAATTTATTATATACCCACCATTCATACATACATAGTGTGTTAGTATGTTTATTACTTAAAAAATATTGCCAGACACCTTTGCTGCTGTCTGGCAACCCTTGGAAATTATTGATATAATAAACCTTATTTCCTATAAAGTCAATATGTTTATGTGTTTATTTTAAAATTATTTTAAATTGATGTTTACAGCCTCTCCTGTCACTATGACTGCCGGTGATGTTATGCCTGCTTCTCTTACCTTTAATTCAATATCAGCAAGTGTACCTTTGACTATTCTGTATGTATCATCAAATCCACCTGTAATAACTGCCGCTGGAGTGTTCTTAGGCTTACCTCCGCTTACGAGTGCCTCAGTTATCTGTGCAAGATGTGTAAGTCCCATAAGGTATACACAAGTTCCATTCATAGAAGCCGAATTTCTTATTTCTTCATAAAGTGAGTCCATATCTTTGGTATGTCCTGTGACAACACTAAAGCTTCTGCTTACATCCCTATGTGTAACTGGTATGCCTGCCATTGCAGGAACTGCTATTGCTGATGTTACTCCTGGTATTTCTTCTGTTTCTATGCCATTTGACTTAAGATAGAGCATTTCTTCTCCACCACGTCCGAATACATATGGGTCACCACCCTTTAATCTGACAACAAGCTTTCCTTCATTGGCTTTCTTTAAAAGGAGTTCGTTAATTTCTTCCTGTGCCATACTGTGTCTTCCATTTCTCTTGCCAACATATATCTTTTCACAGCTTTCAACACAGAATTCCATAAGGCGGTTATCAATCAGGTCATCATATACAAGCACCTGTGCCTTCTTTATGGCATTTAACGCCCTTACAGTTATAAGATCATAAGTTCCACAGCCTGCACCAGCAATTACAACCTTGCCCTTGCTGTAAGAATATTTCCCATCTGCCTTTGTTTCAGCATTTGTATTATCTTTACCAGTAATCCTCTCACTTACTTTATTAATAACATCCTGTAATTCGTCCTTGTCAAGCTCTCTGCCAAGCACCATACATTTTCTTGCAGCTTCCTTGAATATATCAGCTCTCATAGAGGCATCATCTACATTCTCTTTAATACTATCCCTAATTGAACCAAGATACATAAGTATATCTTCAATATCCGCAGGAAGCTCCTGTGCTATTCTATTCTTAATATCTGCCGCAACATAAGGACTTGCTCCCTGGGTAGATATTCCTATAGATAAATCTCCTGCTTTGTATACAGACGGAAACAGAAAATCACAATTATCCTTATCGTCTACCGCATTTATAAAAATGTGGTATTTGCGGCATACGCCTGCAACATATGCGTTAAATTTTGCATCATCTGTAGCAGCTATACAGAATGAACATCCGTCCAGATCTGAATTAACAAATTCTCTTTCAATAATATTAATGCCTTCAATGCTCTTTATGCTATCGCTTACCTTTCTTGCAACAACTGTAAGTTCCGGCTCATATGCAAGAAGCTTGCTTATTTTATGCTCTGCTATTCTGCCTCCTCCGATAACAAGACCTTTCTTTCCTTTAATGTCAATAAAAAACGGAAAATAACCCATAGTAATTCCTCCTGAATATTTTACCTATCAATGTACAATATATCCGCTAACTGCTTGTAGGCTTCACCCCACTTCGCATTAGGTTTTAAGTTATAAAGCTTCTTATCAAGAACATAGTAACGTCCCTGCTTTACAGCAGTTAATGACGACCACGCCGGATTAGATGTAAGAAGCTTATCTATATTACGGATAGCCGCATCTGTATCGTTGCCCTGTGTTGTAACAAATATGTAATCAGGGTCGGCTACTACAATTGCCTCAAGGCTTAAATCATCAAGCAGTGATGTATCTGAGTCTGCTATATTAACACAGCCCAAATCCTTTAATATCTCACCGCCTACTGAGCCTTCGCTCTGCTTTGCCTTGACACTGCTTGACGAAGTTCTTATAAATAATATCTTTGGATTGCTGCCATCAACTCTTGATTTTATAGTATCTATCTGCTCTTTAACATCTGTTCCATTAGTCTTATACAGATCTCTCCTGCCTGTTATCATAGTACATTTGTCAAGCATATTAAGATACTGCTCAAAATTAGATACATCAAAATATGCTACTGTTATTCCTGCATTTTCAAGTGTCTGCATAAGTGCTATATTAGAATCTGTATTACAGCTTGCAATAACAAAATCTGGTCTTGAAGCTATAAGAAGTTCCACATTAGGATTTAGTATACTTCCAATATTGACAACATCACTTGAAAGCCCTAAATCAAAATTAGTCCATGTATCATTAGCTGTTGCCACTACACTTCCACCAGCAGACATCCATACATCTGCAAAACTTCCTATAAGTGTTGCTGTTCTTTTATAAGAAGTTACTGTAACTGTTCTTCCATAATCATCTATAAACGTATATGGATTGTCAGCTGAAGCACCTGCACCGGCATTATAACCAGAATTATCTACATTAACATCTTCTGTTGCAGTTCCACAGCCTACAAAAGCAAACACCATAACTACAACAAGTGCAAGTGATATTAACCTTTGTATTTTGTTAGTTATTTTTCTTTTTGTCATTAATTAAATCTCCGTTCTTAAATATTGTATATATAATGCTTGGGTGAAAAGCCTCCAGCTTATGATACCTACGGATTGTTCCGTACTGCACACATACAATTCTACACTGGTATTATAGATATTTAATAATCTGTTGTAAGATAACTCGTAACCGCATATACAACATTTCCATTATATATAAGCCTTGACCAGCCGGTATCACCTATTCCTGTTCGCAATGCTATATCTCCATTATCAAGCACATCTACAATATCACCTGATACTTCTGGGATACTTCTTAGATTAACCGGCTCTTTAGCAGTTACCTCCTCATTAACACTGTTAAAGATAATTCCCAATTCAGCTGTATTAAGGCTCTGCTGTGTCTGTCCCGACACTGATGCCTGTGTGCCATAATTATAATTAAAGCTTGAATTGTAATTAAAATAAGCAACATTTACGTCAACATATCCTGATATTCCATCTATTCTGGCATTATTAGTATACTGCCACATAGCACACGCACCTGTGTATGAAGGATGTTCTACTGCTGGATATGTTCCATCTTTATAAGATGCCACCCATATCGGATATCTGGCTTCTATATCCTGTATATTCCATTCCTTATTATTAACAATCTGACCCTTGCCAGCATATAACATGGCATCGTAGCCTTCTCTGTCCACAGTATCCATAAATGCAAGTGCATTGTTAGTTCTTTCTTCATTACTAAGATTATACATTCTGCTTGAAGGATTATTATAATCTTCACAATTGTATACAACAGGGTATGTTATGTCATAGGCTGATATATAATCTATGACCCAGCATGCTTCCTCTATTGCTTCGTCCTCGTCAACCGCTGTCGAAAAGAAATACACACCTATATCTATGCCCGCTTTCTGTGCTCCCTCAAGATTGTATGACGCATATTCATCTTCGCATATAGTTCCATATATATCTGTACGGTATCCAACTCTTATCATCGCGTAATCAATTCCGCTTTCTGCGACTTTATTCCAGTCAATCTTTCCCTGCCATTTGGATACATCAATGCCATTGGAATATGCCATATTATCATTAGAAAATGTTGTTATATTAAGCTCTATCCCATTCTCACTTAATTCCTGTGACATATTATCCGACTGTGGGTCACCATCTGCTAATTCAACATATGAATTATCTGCATCCGCACTGTTACCAGGAATCCCATAAGTGCTGTCAGCTACCTGTATTGTATTACTCACTAAAACATCTTTGCTCGCCTTTCTTTTATTAGTAACCTTGATAACAGGTATGCTTACACATACCCCGGCTGTTACTAATATCAATACAACTACCAGTACTGCTGCTATGTGATGTCCTTTACGTTTTACAAACTTCTTTATATTCTTCATAGCAATCCCCCATTTATGTTAAATCTTTATTTTACATTAACTCAGAATATCAAAATATAATTACCACCAATTTCATTACAATACTAATATTACACTAATTAGTCAATAACATATCTTCTGAATATGTTAATTTTAATAATAATTTTATGATTATTTTGCACAAAAAAATGTTTTGAATATAAATCTTGCATACACTATAAGTGGTGCTATAATGTTTGTTAAAGAAATAACAATATATACAGACGAATACCGTTCAATAATTCCAGCTTAACTGGACATTATATTATCCGGCTGTATAAGAAATGAGGTATAATTATGAAAGTAAATAGTAGAAAAGTTGCTGTAATTGGCTGTGGTTTTGTTGGTTCATCATCTGCATTTGCACTTATGCAGAGTGGTCTGTTCTCAGAAATGGTTCTTATTGATGCAGATACAAAAAGAGCCGAAGGTGAAGCTATGGATATAAGCCACGGCATATCATTTGCAAGACCTATGCAGATATATGCTGGTAATTATGATGATATTACTGATGCCGCAATTATTGTTATAACTGCTGGCGCTAACCAGAAGCCTGATGAAACAAGACTTGACCTTATCAAGAAAAATGCGGCTATTATGAAATCAATTGTTGGCGAAATCAAGAAACGTGATTTTGGTGGAATTCTTCTTATTGTATCTAACCCTGTAGATATTCTTACACTTATTGCACTTAAAGAATCTGGTTATCCATCTAACAGGGTAATTGGTTCCGGAACTGTACTTGATACAGGCCGTTTCAAATATCTGCTTGGTGAACATCTTGACGTTGACAGCCGAAGCGTTCACGCTTTTATTATTGGTGAACACGGCGACAGCGAGCTTGCTGCCTGGAGCAATGCAAGAATAGGCGGTCTTAAGGTTAATGACTTCTGCGAGCTTCGTGGTCACTTCAACCACGAGCAGTCTATGAAGAAGATATTTGAAAATGTCAGAAACAGTGCTTATGAAATTATTGAAAGAAAACATGCCACATACTACGGAATTGCAATGGCTGTCAAAAGAATATGCGAGGCAATCGTTCGTAATGAGAAATCCATTCTTCCAGTATCAAGCCTTATGACAGGCGAATACGGACTTAATGATGTTGTCCTTAGTATTCCTGCTGTCGTCGATGAAACCGGCGTACAGAAGGTAATTCCTATTGAATTGAATGATGAGGAGCTTACAAAATTAAAAGACTCTGCCAATATTCTTAAAGATATTGCAAAAGATTATATCTAAAAGATTATAAACAGATTTTATTAAAAACCTGCTGTAATAAATGTATATTATAATACATATATTACAGCAGGTTAATTATTACCCCGTTATTAATCATACAGCAGAACAATCCACCGCATTTTTATCAATTATAACGTTATTTATGAAGATTTAAAATCAGAGTTACAACTACTCTGCACTACCACTATCTGCCTTCAAAGTATCCGCATTCCCTGTTTCTGGTGTTGTGTTGTTGCCAGCCTTATCTGACGATAAGCGGTTGTTTACCATATCTCTAAGGAGCTGGTATATAACCGATGTGAGCGGAATAAAGAATATCATCCCGAGAAGTCCGAAGAACTTGCCGCCTAAGAACACCGCCATTAATGTAAAGAGTGCCGGAAGTCCTACAGAGCTTCCTACAACCCTTGGATATATGAACTGTCCCTCGATAAACTGAACAATCTGAAATACGATTACAAACCATATAGTAAGTACCGGATTGGTGAATAGCACAAGAAATGCACCAACAACACACGCTAAAAATGTTCCTATGTATGGAACGAACTGGAACACTGCCGCCATTATGCTTATAAGTCCGGCATATGGCATTCTGCATATGCTAAGTGTAATAAACATAAGCACGGCAAGTATACAAGCCTCAACGCACTGTCCTGTAAGGAAACTTGCATAAGTCTGTGCAAAAAGGTTAGTAACACCTGTAACCTTAGAAGATACCTTCTTTCCAAATACAGCTTCTAAAAGCCTTTCTGTCTGTGAAAGCAGGCGTCTTTTATCCATAAGCACATACACTGCAATTATCACAGATATACTAAGATTAAACAAAGATGAACCTATCTGTGGAATACCCGTAAATATGCTCTGGAAAAATGCTCCGGCAACCTCTCCAGACTTTTTAAGTATGCTGTTCCAGTCAATCTTTTCAACATAATCATTAATAAACGTAAGATGTTCATCATATTTATCCAGAATATCAGTCACTACATTTACATTATTATCAAAATTCTTTATAAATCCAGTAATCGACTCTATCAGATCCGGAATAATAGACCACATTATAACAGCGAATACAAGCACAACTATAACTATTGTCACAACTAGGCTTATCCCGTTGCGTGCTTTTTCTTTTCTTAAGAACTTTACTTTCTTTGACAGCTTCTCTAACTGTCTTGACAATGCTTCCATTGGCACATTAAATATAACCGCAAGCATACAGCCTAGAATTATTGGATTCAGAATCTTAAAAAATGTTCCTATACCACCAAATATATTCCCTATATTAAGTGCTACAGAAAGACTTATTGCCATAACTATACCGAATACAATTATATTTTTATTCTTCTCTCTTTTTTCCATTAATACTTCTCCCAATTATTATATGAACTTCTGATAATGTAATATATTATGGCTTAAAATATACAATAATGCAATATTTTACAGAAGAATTTACGCTTAATTTACACTTTAAAATTTATACTGTTATAAGCTCCTGCACATATCTTGACCTCTTCTGGTGTCTTGACCCGCCATCTATATAGATAATATCAAGCTCGTCTTCTGCCCTTGTCATAGCAACATAAAATAGCCTGCGTTCTTCCTCATAATCATCAACCTTCCCCATATAAGCATATGGTGTCACCTGTTCATTCGCTGATATTATTATAACCTTCTTCCATTGAAGTCCCTTAGCACCGTGAAATGTGCTAAGATACACGCCTTCATTCTTATCCGTTCTCACTCTGTACTCCCTGTCAGTTATATATCTATACCATTCAGACATATTATCAAACTTCAGTGCTTCCTTTTTCATAGCCTCTGACTGATTAATAATATCCCCGCTGTCAAGTCCTGTATACTCTGCATACTCAAAAAGGTCATTTTCATACCCCATATCATCGTATATATAATTGATAAACTGTGTCGGATTATCTATCCTCGAAAGGCTTCTTAAATCAAGAAACATATCATTGATTGTATCGTTAATTCTTAAGCAATCCTGTCTGCTGGCATTCTTTATACAGGCTTCGTATATTTTATTCCTGTCAAATTCGCAATTGTGCACAAGGTTGCTTCTTATATATCTTTTGGGTCTGTTAATTATCCGTCTAAGATCCGTCTGTTCCGGCACACCTCTTGAAAGCCTGTAATATGCAAGCATATCGTAAAAACATATGCCAAGATGAATATCATCCACATTATCCCTTGTAAAGAATGGCATACCTATCGTTTCTAATGTATTGACAAGCACCGAGGCCTCTTTCTTCACCCTGTAAAGTATTGCAATATCGCTTAAATGCCCGCCTATCTTTACATAGTCATTAATAAGTGACACTGCCATATCTGCCTGCCTGCCATAAGATGCGGTCTGTCTTATATGCACTTTTCCCTCACCCTGCCTGTATGCTGACATATTTTTGACAATTCTGTTTTCATTATTTCTTATTACTTTGTCAGCACCTTCTATTATATATGGAAGACTTCTGTAATTAGTACCCAGAATTATCTGTACAGACCCAGGATATTTTCTTGAGAATTCCTTAAATATTGAGCTGTCAGCTCCTCTGAAACCATATATTGACTGGTCATCATCTCCAACTACACACACATTTTTCCTTAAATCAGCAACCATATATATAATCTCTGCCTGCAATGTGCCTGTATCCTGAAACTCATCAACCATTATATAGTCAAATATTCCCTGCCAGTATTCCAGCTCCTGCTTATTAGAGCTTAAGCATTTGTGACAATATAATATCATATCGTCAAAATCAAGCTTCTTATTATTCTTTTTAAATTCCTTGTACTGGGAAAAAGTTATCTCAATATATGCCTTAGAACTGCTTTTACTGTCCTGAATGTCAGCCGTACCGACCGCCATACTATTTATGTATTCATTACATTTTCTATAATACTCCTCAAAATCATCAGGAACCCCTGATACTCTCTTATATAAAAGCTGTCTGTGAAATTCAGTAAAGAACTTTAATCTTCCGGCTTCCGATAATATATCTTCAGCCTTCAGATTATATGCTCTTGCAAGTACCGAATAACACAGGGAATGTATAGTTGAAAATCTTATGCCATCACTGCCATACTGCATTTTATACCTGTCTGCCATCTGCACTGCTGCCGCCTTGGAAAATGTAAGTACCAGTATTCTATATGGTCTCACACCCGATTTAATTATATTATTAGCCCTTGCCACTATAACCGATGTCTTTCCTGAACCTGCAACAGATATGATACACACCTGTCCATCAATTGTGTTAATGGCTTCCTGCTGTTCTTTACTATATTTCAATCAAATTCTCCTAAATTCTGAACTTTTCATACCACATAAGCACCATACTTACCATAAGTATAACTGATGATACCCATATTGTATGTATTCCAAATGTTTCTGATAAATTACCGCCTATTCCTGCACCAAGTGCAAAGAAAAATATAATTCCAAAATAATGAATTGCTTTAAATAACTGCTCTTTTTTTCTTTCTCTTACGAATACAGAAAGTGCATCTGTACCACTTCTTAAATTACCTATGCACATTGTGCTTGCATATGCAAAGCCGTTGACTTTTCTGAATGCTTGAACCTGCATAGCACACGAAAATGACACCATAATTGTTGCCACCATATTAAAAGTCTCTGGTATAAAACCTACAATTGTAAGTATTATAATTTCTATTAGAAGAACTAACTGTCTCCAATGGATTTTCTTTGCCATCTTGTATCTGGCATTAATCTGTTCTGTCACAAACACTCCAAGTCCGAATGCTAAGAAAGGAAACAGATACTTAATTCCACCGACTATATTTCCTGTCATAAAATTCTGACTCATAAGGACAACATTTCCTGTCTGTGCATTAGAGAATACTTTATCTCTTGTGAAATATGTATAAGCATCCTGAAATCCACCTGACACCGCAAGAACTGCACTATTCAGAAATGTTTCTGACATCTGGATTTGTTTCTTGGTTATCATAATAATACCAACCTCTTTCCTGTATTATCTGCGATATATCACTACAACATCACCATTCTGTATAAGTGTATCGCCAATAGGTATTATATTCTCTTCTCCTCTTTTTACAAGGGCAATTATAAGATTTTCTGGAAGATCCAACTGGCGTATTGTTCTATTGCACCAGTTATTATCCGAAGTTATGTTAATCTCCTCAAGCGAATCATTATCGCCATTCTCATATGCGGGAATACTGAGTATCAGATTATCCCCGCCGCATATCTTAGTATTGCCTCTTGTAATAATTGTTTCCCTGCCTCTTTTTATCATAAGTGCAATTGCACCTGTCGGCATATGTACTTCACTTATAAGCTTATTCTCCCAGTTATGGCCTTTAGGTATGAACATACGCATAAGCGTAATTGATGATTCTTCTTGATAATCATTGAATGTCTTACGTACATCTGATGTTTCATCAATCATATCCAACCGTCTTGAGACTGCTGGAAGAAGCGTTCCCTGAATTGCAACTGACAGAAGTGATATCATAAACACTATATTAAACAAATCCTTTGACATAACGCTTCCGCCCGCCATAATCACTATAGAGAACACTATTGAAGATGCTCCCCTAAGACCTGCCCACGACACTAAAAGGCACTGACGTACCGAGCATTTGAACGGCTTAAGTATCGCAAATACTGCGGCCGGTCTTGCTATAAATGTAAGAAATACCGCAATTGCTATAGATATTGGTATAATTGTTAAAAATCTGTGAGGGTAGGATAACAATCCAAGCATAAAGAATATAACTATCTGTGCCAGTGTTGTTACACCATCAAAAAATGGAACAATATTACCTTTATTGCGTATCCTGCTGTTACCAAGCAGAATACCAAAAAGATATATACATAAGAATTCATTGCCACCGACTAACTGCGAAAGTCCTAAGCCTAAAAGCACAACAGCAAGAATAAATATAGTATCAAGTCCATTTACAATTATATCCGTCCTGGTAAGAACATATATGGCAGCCACCGCAAGACCTATGCCAATAAGCACACCATATACAATCTGTGCAAATATAACGTATGGAACTTTTATAAGATTATCACCATTAAGAATATATATTCCTATAACAGTAAGCATATAAGCAATAGGGTCATTACTACCACTCTCTATCTCTAAAAGCGAAGCAACACCATCTTTTAAATTAAGCTTCTTACGTCTTAATATTGCAAATACACTCGCCGCATCTGTTGCTGACAGAACTGCTCCAACAAGAAAGCTTTCCGCTATTGGAAATCTCAATACAAAATAACAGAACAGCATTGTAAATGCCGCTGTAAGAATTACGCCACAGGTAGACAATAGAACAGCTTTAACAGCAACAGGTCTGGCAGTCTTCCATTTAGTATTAAAACCACCATAAAACATAATAAACCCAAGTGCAATATTACATATATATTCTGTCATAGTAAAATTGTCAAATTCAATTCCAGCTATTCCATCGCATCCAAATAACATACCTATACCTATAAAAAGTATAAGTGCAGGCATGCCGAACCTTCCCGAAAACTTGTCTGCCGCAATACACATAATAAGCACCAATGCTACTAATATTATTTCTAATGTCATACAATCTCCCTTTTAACGCCTGCCCTCATAAGCTGTATACACTTCTTTAGATATGAAGGACTTATCACTCTGTTATCTTACTTCTTCATTCACACTTTCCGAACTAATCTGTTTATTTAGTATATTTTTATCTATTGTGTCAAAGATAATATGTTCCTATAATATCAGTCTGGCAATTATTTGTCAAACATACAATTGTTTATATATTCTTTTATAATTCCGACAACTCCGTCAGCACCAATTCTTGTTTCATCTATACACATATCGTAATATGCCGCATTTCCCCATTCCTGATCAGAACAATATTTATGAAACTCTGCTCTCCTGCTGTCAGTTTCATTAACAACAACCTTCGCCTTTCTTTCAGAAATATTATGGACATCTGCTATATGCTTAATTCTCTCAGCCTTATCTCCGCTTAAGAATACGCTTACCTTGTCTGGTCTGTCAGAAAATGCGTAATTAGCTCCCCTGCCTATTATCACACAATCACCGTCACCTATTATTGGATAAAGGGCTTTTCTTGCCTCGCTAAGCAGTACATTGTTCTCGTCACTGCTTATAGAATGCATTAAAGCATTTACCGGTATCTCGGAGAAGAAATAAGGGAATTTATCATATATCCCTTTTTCCTTAGCAAGCTTAACAATATGTTCCTTATTATAAAATGTAAGTCCATACTCATCAGCAAGTCTCTGACCTATCTCATCACCCATACATCCACACTGTCTTGCAATTGTAATAATCATATTTATCCTCCATTCTCATTATTATATATATAAAATTTTTCCACACACAGAAATAATCTTCAATATTTTGAAACCTGTGTGTCACAACTTCTTATTCTTTTATAAGAAGTTCGCAAATACACTTGCACCAACTACTGTAAGTATACCTGCAACAGCAATTGAAAGACTGCTCATAGCACCTTCTATCTCTCCCATTTCAATAGCTTTAGCTGTTCCTACAGCGTGTGCAGATGTTCCTATCGCAACACCTTTAGCTATCGGGTCTGTAATTCTGAATACTTTACATATAAATTCTGCTAATATATTGCCAATTACTCCGGTTACAACAATAACTGCAACTGTAATCGTTACATATCCGCCAAGTTCTTCTGATACACCCATACCAATTGCAGTTGTAATTGACTTTGGAAGCAATGTTACATATTGCTCGTGGGTAAGTCCAAAAACCACCGATAATACAAGCACTGTAACAAGGCTTGTGACAACTCCCGATGCTATTCCTAATATAATTGCCGCACAATTACTTTTTAAAAGCTCGAACTGCTCATAAAGAGGAATGGCAAGACACACCGTGGCTGGTGTCAAAAGCCAGCTAAGATACTTCGCACCGGCATTATAGCTTTCATAATCAACTTTACCAATTATTAATACAACCATAGTTACAATTATAGATATAAGCAGTGGATTAAACAATCCCAGCTTTAACTTCTTTTTAAGAAATGTTCCTGCCATATATGCGATAAGACTTATTGCTACTCCCGCAAATGCTGAATCAAGAAAAAAACTATTCATTATTATCCCCTCTCTTAGTACGTCTTACAATAAACTGTGTAACGTGTCCGCTTACACCCATAACAGTAAATATTGTTGCAACTGTTATTATGCATATCGGAACTAATATCGGCTTTAAATTAAGCCATGATGATATAAGACCTACTCCTGCAGGAATAAACATTACAGGCATAATTTCTATAAGAAATCGTCCTGCTTCCTTAACTGCGTCAAGCTTAATCAATCCTGTAAGAAGACCAGCAAATAAGATAACCATACCATAGATACTTGCCGGTACTGGAAGTGGTATGAACTTATTCATCAATTCACCCACTAACGAGATTACAAGAATAATCAAAAACTGTTTAAGATACTTCATAAATAAACCTCTTTTCTTTTGTGCTCTTATTTCATATATATTTGAACGGTCCAGTGCACAAATTCGCCAACTATTATATCTCTGCCTCGTTATATATATCAAGTGTATCCGCCAGAAATACACAAAAAATACAATAACACATATAAAAAAGAATATGTAAAAACACATTCCTGCACCGAGCACGGTCGCTTGCGATAAAATACATCTTCGTGCGAGTGTGCATAATCGGCATATAGTGCCTTTTATGTAATAGGGAATTCTATTGGAATTTCCTATTACATAAAAAAGCCGCAGCTATCAGATTATCCTGACAACTGCAGCTGCAACAAGTATACATTAAACCATACACATTATATTATTATTTTCCCTGCTCTTTTACGAAATCTTCGTATAAAGGAGACATGCTTCTTAATCTTTCTACGATACCCTTTAATTCATCTACAACATAATCAGCATCTTCGATTGTTGCATCTTCACCAAGTGAAAGTCTTAATGAACCGTGTGCTATCTCGTGAGGAAGTCCGATTGCAAGAAGAACATGTGATGGGTCAAGTGAACCTGATGTGCAGGCTGAACCTGATGAACCACATATTCCCTTCTGATCAAGCATAATAAGCATTGATTCACCCTCAATAAATCTGAAACAGAAATGAACATTTCCAGGAAGTCTGTCTGTTCTGTCACCATTAACTCTTGAATATGGAATTTCTGCTAACACTCTGTCAATAATGTGATCTCTTATTGCTGAGATATTCTTAATATTCTCTGACATATTAGTATTGGCAATGCTTGCCGCCTTAGCCATTCCGATAATACCTGGTACATTGTGAGTTCCTGCTCTTCTGCTTCTCTCCTGTGAACCACCGTGAATAAATGAACCAATCTTAACCTTGTTGCTTACATATAAGAAACCAATTCCCTTAGGACCGTGGAACTTATGTCCGCTTGCGCTTAACATATCAATATTCATTTCCTGTACATTAATAGGAATATGTGCAAATGCCTGTACAGCATCTGTGTGGAATATCACTCCCTTAGAATGTGCAATTGCACCTAGTTCCTTGATTGGCTCAACTGTACCGATTTCATTATTAGCAAACATTATGCTTGCAAGTATTGTTGTATCTTTAATTGCCGCTTCGAATTCTATAGGGTCAACCTTTCCGTATTCATCAACATCAAGATATGTCACTTCATATCCGTGCTTTTCAAGCCATTCGCAAGTATGAAGAATTGCATGATGTTCAATCTTAGTTGTAATAATGTGATTACCCTTTGACTTAAATGCCTCTGCTGCTGCCTTTAATGCCCAGTTATCAGACTCGCTTCCGCCACCTGTAAAATATATTTCATTAGGCTTAGCCGCACCGAGAATAGAAGCTATAGTTTCTCTTGCTTCTTCCATATCATTCTTAGTCTTCTGTGCAAAACTATATACACTTGATGGATTAGCGTATGATTCTGTAAAATAAGGCACCATAGCATCAACAACTTCCTGTCTTACTGCTGTTGTAGCCGCATTATCCATATAAATAAACTTACTCATTATTATTATCCTCCGCATTTTGTTTCTGAATATCAACCTATCTATCCAATATGAAATATTATAAAGCAGACATAGTAATTGTCAAGAAAATTTTACAGCCGCTTCCTTTTCTTTTGCGCTCATTATATGATAGTTCCTCCACCAAGAACATATTCACCATCATATAATACAAGTGCCTGTCCTGGTGTAACTGCCCTTTGTGGCTCATCAAACTTACACTCAAGCGTGTTATCATCAATCATTCTTATTGTACAGTCTGCACCCTCATGGCTGTAGCGTATCTTTCCTCTTGCTCTCATTGGCTCTTTAAGGGCTTCAATTGCCATAAAATTAAGATTCCCAGCATACAATGTATCAGTAAACACATCTTTATTCTCACCAATAACAACTTCATTGGTATCAGGTCTTACTGCAACTACAAATACAGGATGTCCCATAGCAAGTCCAAGCCCTTTTCTCTGTCCAACAGTATAGTGGATAATTCCATTATGCTTTCCGATTACATTACCATCAACATCAACGAAATTGCCCGGAACTGACTTATAATCAGTAGTTCTTTCTATATATCCTGCATAATCATTATCAGGAACAAAACATATCTCCATACTGTCCGGCTTATTTGCAACCATAAGATAATTATCTGCCGCAATCTTTCTTATCTCATCTTTAGTATAATCTCCAACTGGCATAAGAGTATGTGCAAGCTGACTCTGTGTAAGATTATAAAGTGCGTATGTCTGATCTTTCTTAGCTGTAACCGAATTCTTAATTGCATATCTGCCATTATCAAGCTGGCTTATTCTTGCATAATGTCCAGTTGCTATATAATCAGCACCTATATCAAGGCTTCTTTTAAGAAGCGATTCCCATTTGACATATCTGTTGCAGGCGATACAAGGATTAGGAGTTCTTCCCCTCTTGTATTCATCAACAAAATAATCAATTACACTTTTCTTAAATTCATTCTTAAAATTCATTACATAATAAGGTATATCAAGCTGTCCAGCCACGCGTCTTGCATCATCCACAGCAGATATTCCACAACAGCCATTCTCTGTTGTTTCTACTGCATCGTCCTGCCATATCTGCATTGTAACGCCAATGACGTCATAACCCTGCTCTTTTAAAAGATATGCGGCAACAGATGAGTCAACACCTCCTGACATACCTACAACAACTTTCTTCTTCATATATTCTCCATTTCAATCCATATTATCCGGTTATTATACATTTATCTGCAATACTGCATATCTCATCCCAGTCATCTGCCGAGTCTTTATCATATACAGCACACACTTTCAATCCAGCATTATGTGCCGCCCGAACGCCTCTTAGAATATCCTCATACACCCACGTATCAGATATATCCATTCCTGCTGACCTGGCAACCTTTTTATAGCTTTCCTTATCACTCTTTCCTATGCCGACATCATATACTGTGTATATTCCCTCAAAACATTCATATATTTCTAACCTTTTAAGAAGAATTTCCACACTGGAAGTATCGGAAGCACTGAATATTACAAGCTTGCTTCCAGCCTCATATTCTCTTCTTATAAGCTTTATCATTCCCTTCTTTGCAGGAATATCACTTGCATAATGCTTATTCATAATATCAACTGCTGCCTCTGTTATCTGTTCTAGCGATGTATCAATCCCAAGAACATTTTGCAGATAAACCGCATATTCCGAAAGGTCCATAACTCCTGTTATCTCATCAAAATTCTTTGGAAGCTTAGCACCTCTTAAAATGGCATATTCCCTTGCACTATTCTTCCAGAACGGCATAGAGTCAACAAGTGTTCCGTCCATATCAAATATTATGTTCTTATTATAATTAAACAGCTTTCTTGTCTTCTTATAAAGCTTTCTTGTCGCCTCCGCGCAGTCATCACTTGCAAATATCGCCGATACAACAGCAATTCCGTCCACGCCTGTATCTTTTAAATAATCACAGTTGTCATAATTAATGCCGCCAATTGCAACTATCGGCATATCAAGCATAGCTGTAAGCTTAAGAAGATTATCCCTGCTTAAATCTTTGGCATCTTTTTTCGTGCTTGTATGAAATACAGCCCCCATTCCAACATAATCAGCACCTAGTCTTGCCGCATTTGCTGCCTGTTCAGGTGTCTTTACTGTCATTCCTATTATCTTATCAGGCCCTAGAAGCTCTCTTGCTGTTTCATAGCTTGCATCACTCTGTCCTATGTGAACTCCGTCAACATCAGCCTCTAACGCCGCGTATATATCATCATCTATAACAAATGGCACACCATATCTTCTTGCTATCGGTTTAATTGCCAATGCTTTTTTTACAATCTCCTCGTGTGTCGAATCCTTTTCTCTTAACTGCAAAAATGTAGCTCCTGCCGCAAGGACTTTCTCAATTTCTTCATAGAAATCCCTGCCATTAAGCCATTGCGTATCTGTAACGGCGTAAAGCTGCATATCTTCACGGGTAACTTTCATAATAATCTCCATTTCTGCGTACACTTTTTTTACATTAGTATAATATAATTCTTTTCAATTTAAAGCAACTGTCTTATAATAAATCTTTAGCAAAATATTATAAACTTAACAAGCCCTGTTATGGGCAGGATAGGAGATTAATTATGACTAAAGATTTAACAAAAGGTAAAATTATGCCTCTCCTTGTTGGATTTACAATACCGTTAGTCCTCGGTAACTTATTCCAGCTTACATATAACGCTGTCGACAGTATTATTGTAGGACAATTCGTAGGTAAAGAAGCCCTTGCGGCTGTTGGTATATGCAACCCTGTAATGACTCTTATGATTTTATTCTTAAATGGTCTGTGTATGGGTGCGAGCATACTTATGGGTACACAATTCGGAGCTAAAGATTACAACAAGCTTCAAAGACAGATAAGCACAACAATGCTTTCAGGCACTGTATTCTCTGCAATATTAAGCCTGTGCTGCATTATCTTTTCAAGACCTATTCTTAAATTGTTACAGGTTGACCCATCTATTATGGATTTAACTGTTTCTTATATGAGAATTATATTTTTAGGATTGATATTTACATTTTTATATAATTTCTTTTCAAGCACATTAAGGGCATTAGGCGACAGCCAGACTCCTTTATACTTCCTTATTGCGAGCTCACTGCTTAATATTTTCGGAGATTTATTCTTTGTAATTGTCCTTAAAATGGGAAGCAACGGCTGTGCAATATCAACTGTAATAAGCGAAATGATGTGCTGTGTATTCTGTATTATATACATACAAAAGCGTGTCGAGATATTAAGGCTAGGCAGAAAATGGCTTGTATTTGACAATTCACTTCTTAAAAAGACAATAAGCTACGGCTGGGTATCCGCTATGCAGCAGGCAACTGTCCAGTTAGGAAAGATTGGCATCCAGGCAATCGTCAACACTATGGGCGTGTCCGTAGCCGCTGCATTTGCTGTTGTCAACAGAATTGATGATTTTGCATATACTCCTGAGCAGAATATCGGCCACGCTATGACTGCACTTATGGCTCAGAACAAAGGTGCTAATGAGAAAAAGCGTATGAAAGAAGGCTTTAAATGTGGTATGGTGCTTGAATTCATATATGGAATTATTCTTTTTGCCGTGTGCTTTATACTTGCACGACCACTTATGCTTATGTTTGTTAAAGATGAAGAAGTTATTCTGCATGGTGTTAAGTATCTGCGCCTTATCTCATTTATGTATATACTCCCAGCCGCTACTAACGGCATACAGGGATATTTCCGTGGAATTGGCGATTTAAAGATTACACTTTTAAGCAGCTTTATCAATATGGGCGTACGTGTTATAGCCGCTATCCCACTCGTTCTTGTAATGGGCATGGGAATTGAAGCCCTCCCATTATCATACCTTGCCGGCTGGATTGGTATGCTTATTGCTGAACTTCCGCTGCTTATAAAGAATTACAGGTCCATTGCAAAATAGGCTTCACTGAATATAAACTATGAATAAAAATTGATAAAATTTTGATTAAAATTTGAACTCAATAATACAGACATCTTGCCGCAACTACAGATTAATTGAACTTGATTTATAGTATTTACAGTGATAGAATAATAATATCTTTTTGGAATTAGCAACAAAAGATTAAATTATACTGATTACTCAGTTATAGTAACAATTATTCACTAAGCAAAAAAACAGGCGGGATACAAAGTCCCGCCTGTTTTTTTATAACTATTCACAGAATGTAAGCCTGTTTCCTGTTAATCCAAGCAAAGGCTTAAATTCTGCATTTTCCTTATAAGTTATAACAATACACTTTCCAGCTTTAACTTAGGTACATGATGAACCTGATTGTCATCTCTGTAATACTTAAGATTAACCCCCTCAGATACTTCATCAATAACGACCTGTTCTTTAGGATATCCCAATGCGATAACAAGTCTTGCTGTCATACCCTCTGGAATTGAAAGTTCCTCATTAAGCTTAGGAATATTAACACTTGCAAACATACAGCCTCCAAGATTAACCTCATTGGCAGCAAGAAGTATTGTCTGTGCCGCTATTCCCTCATCTCTTGGTGCTGATACGCTTGAAGCACTGCATATTACTATGTAGCCTGCTGGTCTTTCACCCTCAACAGGACCGTCCCAGTCTGGAAGTGCACCTGCCCATTTTAATGTGTCAAATACCTTTTTATTGCTCTCCTCATCACATACAACCTTATATCTTAAAGGCTGGTTGTTAGCACCTGAAGCTGTATTTCTTGCTATATCAACAAGCTTTACCAGCTCGTCCTTTTCTATTTTCTTATCCTCAAAAAAACGTCTATATGAACGGTTCTTTAATACAAGTTCCTTAAATGACATATGACTCTCCCTTCTGATTATATTAAATTTATTACTGTAACATACAAGCCTGCTTAATCTGCTTTACTATATGCTCACTATGAAGCTTAAAACGCCTCTGTTCTGACGGAATGAACCTCTCTGACATTATAAAATCAAGGAATTCCTCATACGGCATATACATATAGTCCATAGTTTCACCCTGCTGTAATTTAATGTGTTGCTCATCATCACATATATTAAGATAGCCATAATATATACAATGTCTTGTATCATCAGTATACTTGTAAAGTTCGATTAAATCCTCTGGTGATTTTCTAATCCCCGTTTCTTCCAGAAGTTCCCTTACCGCCCCTGTCCTTGGTGTTTCACCGCTGATAATAGAGCCTCCTGTAACCTCCCATTTTAAAGAATTCGTCTTGTTACGCGACCTCTGCGTTGTAAGTACCTTTCCTGTCTTTGTAACTGTATACACCATAACAACTATGTGGTACACGCCTTCTGGAAGTGACTTTGCCATACTTCTGCGCACTTCAAAGCCTAACTTATTCTCATTGGCATCATAAGCGTCCCACATCTCCTCATCGACCATTTCAATGAAGCTGTCATAATACTGCTCCTTAAAATGTATCATTTCTTCTATCTGCTGTTTGGTATATAATATGTTCTCCGGTGCAACGACCCACACTGTTCCTGAATCATCTCTCCTTCTTGCAACTGCAATAAGAACACCTGAATATTCATCAACAGCAACATCAACACCTACAAGATATACTCTCTGGTCATCTGTTACCGGTTTGAATTCCAGATCCTTATCATTGATAACGTATCCGACATTAATCGGATACACAACCGAGGGGTTATCCTCGTCTGTACTTCCCAATGGGTGGTCTACTTTTACGGCTACTAATTCTTCTCTCACTGTTCCTCCTCCAGGTACTAACACAATAGACATAAAATATTGTTCTTATAATTATCTAACCACTTATAATAATAAATGTAATTTGCCCCTAATATTATATATTATTTTACATTTGTTGCAAGTATTTTACAATAAAGGTGATATCATTCTTAACATACATACCCCAAGTCTTAATGGTTTAATAACATCTTTGGCATAATCAGCTGTCACTTCGTGTCCTGCCTCAAAGTTATTTAACATATCCTGCTTTACACTTAAGGCAGTCGCTTTATTATATATGAATACTGCATTTTCAAAATGAAGATATAAGCTTCTGTAGTCCATATTGATTGTACCAACAACAGATACTTCATCATCACATACCCACTGCTTAGCGTGGCAGAATCCTGGTGTATACTCATATATTCTCACACCAGCCGAACACAGTGGCTCATAATAAGACCTTGTAATTCTGTATACAAGCTTCTTATCTGGTATTCCCGGTGTGACAATCCTTACATCAACACCTCTCTTAACCGCAAGCCTTAACTCTCTTTCCATCTCATCAGTGATAATAAGATACGGAGTTGTGATATACACATAGTCCTTGGCATTTTTTAGAATATTAAGGTACACGTCCTCACCAATTCTGTCCTGTCCTAATGGATTGTCTGAATATGGCTGTACATAACAGTCTTTCATAACTGCCTTATATGTACCATCTGTCGCATCAAGATATTTATTATAATCATTATCAGTATGTTCTATGGCATTCCACATAGTAAGAAAGCTTGCTGTCAGGCTCTTTACCGCATCACCCTGAAGCTTAATTCCTGTATCCTTCCAGTAACCATATGGGTGTGTTATATTAAAATACTCATCTGCAAGATTATATCCACCTGTAAAGCCTACCTTGCCGTCAATAACGGTTATCTTCCTGTGATCCCTGTTATTCATAAACATATTTACAATAACTTTAAGTGGATTGAATACACGGCACTGTATGCCCTTCTGCCTCATCTGTTTTATGAACTCTTTATTAAGGAAAAAAATACTTCCTAAATCGTCATAGAATATTCTTACCTCCACACCGCTCTGTGCCTTATTTTCAAGGATATGCTTAAGCCTTGCAAAGCTTTCAGCATCTTCAATAGCGTGATATTCCATAAATATAAAATGCTCTGCCTTTTCAAGTTCAACAAGCTGTGCCTCAAAGCTTACATCAGTAGTTGGATAATATTTTACATCTGTATTGCTGTATACAGGATATCTTGCTGTATTGCTTATATATCTGCACTGGTTAGCTACGCCCTTGTCCTTGCTGGCTATATCATCTATTATGCCCTTATCCTGCTTTAGGAGGGTGAGCACATTCGTTTCAATATTATTAAATGAACGTCTAACACCTTTAGTTACAATAGAACGTCCAAATAGCAGATATATACATATCCCAAAAAACGGAACTGCAGTTATTACGATTAGCCAGGGCATTTTCTGTGCCGCATTAACGTGTGTTCCAAATATTTTAAGGGCAATAAACATTGCTATAAATGTAAGAAGCAATGTTATGGCAGTTGAATATGTATTCAGCTTCATCATTAAAAATATCATCCAGCCAGTCTGTATTAGAACGAGAAGCCCTATCAGTATCAACCTTGTTGCACTATTTTTTATACTTGATTTTTTCTCTGTACGCATACCATCACCATTCCTGCATATATTATCTATAATTCAATCTGTGCATCATCACAAATCTTATGTAATAGATAATTATACACCTATATTGTCTGTCCTGCAAACTGTGTCATATATAATTTATAATATCTTCCCATTTTGTTAAGAAGTTCTTTATGATTGCCTGCTTCAACTATATGTCCCTCATCCATAACAACAATTATGTCAGCATCATGTATTGTAGATAATCTATGAGCTATTATAAGACTTGTCCTGTTCTCCATAAGCTTAAGCATTGCATCCTGAATATGCTTTTCAGTTCTTGTATCCACATTAGATGTCGCCTCGTCCAATATAAGGATCTTCGGCTGTGCAAGAAATGCTCTTGCTATTGATAAAAGCTGTCTTTGTCCCTGTGATATATTCTCACCCTCTGCCATAAGCTCTGTATCGTATTTTAATGGCATTTTATTAATCATAGTATCGCAGTTGCTCATAGCCGCAGCGGCATACATCTGCTCATCAGTTGCCGCTTCGTTAGAATACTTAAGATTATTCTTTATTGTATCTGCAAATAATACAGTATCCTGCAATACAATCGCTGTGTTCTTACGGAGTGTGGCACAATCTATGTCCTTTATATTAACATCATCTATGAATATCTCTCCGCTGTCAACGTCATAAAATCTCATTAAAAGATTGACAACTGTTGTCTTTCCGCTTCCTGTTGAGCCTACAAGTGCCACCTTCTGTCCTGCCTTAACTTGAAGATTAAAGTCATATAGCACCTGCTTGTCCTTGGTATATGAGAAATTGACATCTTTAAACTTAATAACGCCCTCAAGCTTATCCATATTCTTATCACCACTCTTATCTTCAAGCGGTTCGTCCATAACTGCAAATACTCTCTCTGCCCCCGCTATGGCTGTCTGTATCTGTCCATATATCTGTGCAAGCTCATCAATTGGTCTTCCAAACTGCTTCGCATATACGATAAATGCAGATATAACACCGATAGATATAATATGGTTAATGGCAAAATATCCGCCAAATGCCGCAATAATAACAAAGCTTATATTGTTGATTACATTCATAACTGGTCCCATTGAACCGCCAAGAATCTCTGCTATAATTCCAACCCTTGTAAGTTCATCCGACACACTGTTAAAGTCTTTTATGACATTTTCCTGCCTGTTATATGCAACAACTGACTTATAACCTGTAACCATCTCCTCAACCGTTCCATTAAGATTACCTAAAAGCATCTGTCTTTTCGTAAAGAACTTCTTCATGGCCTTAGATAAGAACTTAGTTGCAATCACTGTAAGAATTACAGTAACGCACGATAACAGTGCAAGCTGTGGACATAATACAGTCATCATTATAACTGTTCCAATAATCGTTAATACACCTGAGAACATCGAACTTAACGATTGCGAAACTGTTGTTGATATATTCTCAATATCGTTAGTCATACGGCTCATAATATCTCCGTGGCTGTTACTGTCAAGGTATCTTACAGGAAGATTAACTATGTGCCTGAATAAATCTTCTCTCATCTTCTTTACGATATTCTGGCTTAATACCGCACTTATCTTGGTCTGTAAAAATGTACATATACTATGTATTATGTATACAACCACCATTGTTATAAGTATCGGAGTTAATTCCTTAAATCTGCCAGAAGCTATAATATCAATTGCATTACTCTGAAGCTTTGGTGCATATACCGAACATATTACTACAACGATAACAGCCGCCAGAAGCCCTATAATCATAGCTTTCTCAGCCGCAAAATATGCTATCAGTCTTTTTAAAGTACCCTTCTTGTCCTTAGCCTTCTCGACAGTAAGATTGCGGTTGCCAGGTCTTCTGCCAAAGGCTTTATAATTATTCATCTGTGCCTGTCTGCTCTGCTCCATTCTATTCATTTCCTTTCAGCTGTGACTCATAAATATCTTTATATATCTCACTTGTCTTTATAAGCTCACTATGGCTTCCAACATCTGCTAATCTGCCATTATCCATTACAACAATTCTATCTGCATTCTTTACAGAAGCAATTCTCTGGGCAATTATAATCCTGGTTACATCATATTTCTTTGCCGACAGCTCTGAATAAAGATCAGCCTCTGTCTTTAAATCAAGTGCACTTGTAGCATCATCAAATATAAGTATCTCTGAATTCTTAAGCACAGCACGGCTTATGGCAACTCTCTGCTTCTGGCCTCCTGAAAGACTGTGTCCACCCTGACTTACCTGTGTATCCATACCATCTGTCCTGTTGTCAATAAATTCTGTTGCCTGTGCTATGTCAGCGGCTTGTCTTATCTTCTCACTGTCTGCACTGCTGTCACCCCACGCAATATTTTCTGCTATTGTAGTGCTGAATATCTCCGGCTTCTGTAATGCTATTGACACTTTATCCCTTAAAACCTGCAAATCATAATCTTTAACATTGACATCATCTATAAGTACTTCCCCCTTAGTTACATCATAAAAACGTGGTATAAGATTTACAAGACTTGATTTGCCACAGCCTGTTGCACCCAGTATTCCGATAGTTTCACCCGGATTAATAACAAGGTTAAAGTTCTCGATAACATTTTCATTATCCATACCTGGATATGCAAATGACACATTCTTAAATTCAACTTTTCCCTTAACGGCAGTTTCTTTATTATATGTACCGCTCTTTATTGCCGGCTCACAGTTAATTATCTCCATAACACGCTTCTTTGAAGCAATTCCCCTTGAAGCTGTCTGAAATATCATCGTCATACGCATAACCGCATTAAGCACCTGTGAACAATATGTAATCGCCGCCATTACATTACCAGGCGTTGCACTGCCTGCACTTACCTGTATTCCACCAACCTTTATAACCGCAACAACTGAAAGATTTAATATAATATTCATAATAGGTGTCATATAAGAAAGCAGTAAAAGCACATCAAGCTGTGTTGAAACAAGCTCATTATTAGCTTTCTCAAATCTTTCTGTCTCGTAATCTTCCTTAACATATGCCTTTACAACTCTTGCACCAGACACATTTTCCTGCATTACATTGTTAACCTTATCAAGCTTCTTCTGTAACACTGTGAACTTAGGATTGGCCTTGGCTATGAAATATACAACACATACTGCAACAAATGGGAGTGCACACGCAATTATTATTCCAAATTCCATATTAAGTGACACCATACACGCTATACCACCGATAAACAGCATACTTGTACGCACAAAGCCTCTAAGGCACTGCATTACAAAATTCTGAAGCTGTGTTATATCATTCGTAACCCTTGTAATTAAAGAACCTGTGGAGAACTTATCAGTCTGTTCAAAAGAGAATTCCATAATTCTCTTAAAGGCAGCTTTTCTTACATCATTACCAAACTGCTGTGCACAAAGATTGGCAAAGACACCGGACATAACGCCACAGATACCACCAAGTGCCACAAATCCTATCATTTTAAGCCCGATGGTAATTACTGTATTAAGATTGCCAACCCCGCCATTGTTAAGCCCCAATACACCGTCATCAATTATTCTGCTCATAAGCTCCGGCTGTAACAAGTCCATAGAAACCTCACCTATCATAAATATAGGTGCAAGCAGAGCAAAGAACCAATACTTTTTTAAATATTTAAGCATACCACATTCCTTTCTTAAGCTTTATTACTTCTTATAGCTAAAAAGCACCATCAGAATAAATCTGCTGGTGCTTCTTCTATTATAAATACATTTTATAAATCAAGTACAAATATTCACTTAATAACAGCAATTCTTACTTAATCCAATATCTAATCTTCAAATACCTGCTTAATACTGTCATAATGCAGGAATTCTCCTGTTGCTGCTATCTGTTTAAGCTCTTCTCTGGTAACGAACTTATACCCTAAGGCTTCCTCTGTCTGTATATGTATGTCCTCATCTTTAACATCTTTAACGAACTTGTATACATCTACAAAATAATTGTCACGCTTGCAAGGATTCTCTCTTTTATAGGTAAATACATATCCACCTCTGGCATCTGTAACGTCAATTCCTGTCTCTTCACGAACCTCACGTCTTACTGCATCAATTGACTCCTCACCTGCCTGAGCCGCTCCGCCTGATACTTCCCACCAGCCAGGAGCCCACGCCTTAGTCATAACACGCTGTGTAATAAGGAACTTTCCATCCGGACGTTCTATGACACCTAACACTGTAAGATGATATTCTCCATCTTTAAGCTGCCAGTCATTCTTTTTCATTAATCTTCCTGTCTTTTCTTTGTTGGCATCATATATATCCCACATTTCCATATACGTCATCCTCCATATATTGCAATCAGCCATACAATAATATACAGCGATTAACATTTTCGTTATAACCATAATTAGTATAACATATTTTCAATACTTTTTCTAGTTAGCTGAGTGAATTTTAACCATATGAGCATATTCACCATCTAACTCCATAAGCTCCTTGTGAGTTCCTCTTTCCTTAATCCCCTCATCTGTAAGCATAAATATTTCCTCAGCATTTTCTATTGTAGTAAGTCTGTGGGCTATTACAAATGTAGTTCTATTCTTAGCCAGCTTCTCTAACGACTCCTGTACAATCTGCTCACTCTCATTATCAAGTGCTGATGTCGCCTCATCAAATATAAGTATAGGTGGATTTTTAAGAAATACCCTTGCTATTGATAATCTCTGCTTCTGTCCACCCGACAACTTGACACCTCTTTGTCCTATATCCGTGTCGTATCCATTTTCAAATGCCTCTATAAATTCGTGTGCATTGGCAAGCTTTGCCGCTGCAATTACTTCCTCATCGGTAGCATCTGGCTTTCCATATCGTATATTCTCTTTAATGCTTCCCATAAACAAATATACGTCCTGCTGGACAACCCCGATATTATCCCTTAAGCTCTTAAGAGTAACATCTTTAATGTCTTTTCCATCAATTCTTATGTTTCCTTCTGTCGCCTCATAAAATCTTGGTATAAGTGAACATAATGTAGTCTTTCCTGCTCCTGACGGACCTACCAGTGCCACATATCTGCCTGGTGTAACATTAAAGCTGATTCCTGATAATACTTCCTCGATTCCGTCCTTATATCTAAAGGATACATTGTCGAATGTAATTTCACCCTTAACGTCTTTAAGCTCAACTGCATCTGGCTTTTCCTTTATATCCGGTTCAACTGATAATATCTCAAGAAATCTTTCATAACCGGAATAGCCGTTCTGGAACTGCTCTGTAAAATCGATAAGTACCTTTACTGGCTCCGTAAATATATTTATATACAATAAAAATGTTACGAAGTCTGTAATATTAACCCAGCCTCTAGTTATTCCTATACCGCCCACTGCGATTACAATTACATTAATCATAGTTGTAAATGCTGTAAGTCCGGCATTGTACATTCCCATATAATGATAGCTGTCTTTCTTTGACTCTAAGAATAAATCATTGCCTTTTTTGAACTTACCACACTCTATATCCTCATTAGCAAATGATTTAACAACACGTATTCCTGACAGATTATCTTCTATCTGTGCATTAATCTCACCTATGCGGATACGGTTTCTTTTAAATGCACGCTTCATTTTCTTATTAAGGAAATATGCAAATACAAGCATAACAGGCACAAGCACAAATGCGGTAAGCGTAAGCCTTACATCTATAGTGCTTAATATAACAAGTGCACCTATAATCTTAATAAGTGATATTGTTATATTCTCAGGACCGTGGTGTAAAAGCTCTGTTATATCAAATAAATCCGAAGTAATTCTTGATAATAACTGTCCAACCTTCTGGTCATCATAGAATGAATAAGAAAGCTTCTGATAGTGGTTAAAAATCTCAGCCCTCATATCGTATTCAATCTTAGCTCCCATAACGTGTCCGTAATTAGATATATAATAATTACACCCCCACTGCACAAGCACAAGCACGAATAATATCACAACTATTGTAAATATTGCCTTAGATGCTTCATATGCCGGCATATAAGCAACCTTTGAAGTTATATATCTTACAACAAGCGGTATGACAAGTGCCACCGCCGCAGACATCATCGCAAGAATCATATCTATAATAAATGTGCCTAAATATGGCTTATAATATTTTGCAAGCTTTTTAAGATTTTCTTTCATACAACTCACTAATCCTTTCATGCTTTATTCATCACTAATGACTTTAATTTTAGTGTTCTGCTTTCATAATCTGGACTGGCACTCCAAGAAGCACTGCTCCACCAAGCATATTGCCGATTGTCACCATAATCATACTCTTGATAACTGAAGCTGTGCCAATATCACCAAGTAACATATATCCAATTGAAAATGTACTCATATTAGCAATACAATGCTCAAAACCAGCAACTACGAACGCCATAATAATACAGAACATTATTATAAGTTTGCCACTTTCTGTCTTTAACTTAGTACCAACTAACACTGCCATACATACAAGGAAATTACAAAGAATCCCCCTTACTAAAAGCTCTATGGAACCTGCTGAAATCTTAGAATATATAAAACTATTATAATAATCAACCATTATTGCGTGTGAAGCCTTACTATATACAAATAAGCCCGAAAGAATAAACGCACCAGCAAAGTTACCTATATAGCTTACAACCCATACTTTTATAAGATCTCTTACTGAAACCATCTTATTGTATGTGCCAATCGCCATAACAAAATTATTACCTGTAAATAATTCTCCGCCCATAAATACGACGAGTACAATTGCAATTGAGAATAAAAATGCACCTAAAAGCTTACCAAACTGTGGATAAGTTGGAAGCAGTACTGCCGCACTCACATTCGATAAAATTGTTGCAACAACAATATAGAAGCCTGCCATAATAGAGCGCATAAAATACTTCCCAAAATGATTGTTGCATAACTCTGCCTTATTCGATGCTGCCTTAGCAATTGCATCGACATCTGAAAATAACATATTAATCCTCCGTTCGTTGGTCTGACAACCTATAATCGGGTCTGCAACAATAGCTACAGACCCGATTATAGAGGATAACACATATAAAATTCTATTTCCATAATTTGTGTGTATTTTTAAAAGAACTTACTACTTTAAAGGCATTACAGCCACATAATTAAACATCATAATAAAGTGGCATATGCTTCCTGCCATAACAAACAGATGAAATATCTCGTGAGAACCAAAATACTTATGGCTGGCATTGAACACCTTAAGCTTAAGTGCATATATGACACCACCGATTGTATATATTATTCCACCTGCTAACAACCACGCAAATGCCGCTGTTGGAAGTGCATTAATTATCTGTGTGAATGATAATACACACGCCCAGCCCATAACAATATAAAGCACTGATGATATCCATTTAGGACAAGTTACCCAGCATAATTTAAAAATAATACCAACTATTGCAATCCCCCATACTAGTGCTAACAATGCATATCCTGTCTTGTTATGAAGAACAACTAAGCATACAGGAGTATAGGAACCTGCTATCATAACCGATATCATACAATGGTCTAACTTCTTTAATATTTTATTAATTCCAGGTGTTGCATTAACTGTATGATAAGTTGTACTTGCAGCATACAGCAAAATCATTGTTCCTATAAATATTGAAAGTGAAATAACATGTATTGTATCAGGTGCTGACAATGCCTTAATTATAAGCGGTGTTGCAGCAAATAATGCCATAAGCATTGCTATAAAATGTGTTATTGCACTTCCTGGGTCTTTTATCTTTATGTTAGATACATTTTTCTTAATCTTTTCCATAATAATCCTCTTTTCTGCACACGCTTTCTTAATATGTGCTGTAATTATCTTCATATTACATAGTATTGATTACTACGTTATATATATAATATAACCATTTATCATAGAAATCAATATCTAATCACATAATTAATCAAAAAAATACTGTGCAAGGACATAAAAAAAGCCACTTTTAACGGTCAATCCGCTAAAAGTGGCAGCTTTTTATATTACTTCATAAGCTTAAATGCACTAACTAATTCTTTTAATCTGTCCGCCTGTGAAGCAAGTTCCTCACTGCTTGCAGAACTTTCCTCAGCCATAGCTGTATTTTCTTCTACCACAGCTGCTATCTGGCTTGCAGCTTCTGAAACCTGCTTTAATGATTCAGCCTGCTGTTCTGAAGCAACTGAAATCTGCTCGATATTCTCAACAAGTTCTTTAGTCTTCTCAACTGACTCCATAAGCTTAACAGCTGCATCATCAACCATTCCCTTGCCTTCTTCAACTGCATTAATTGCCTGAACTATAAGTTCACCAGAGCTCTTAGCTGCATCTGCACTCTGTGCCGCAAGATTACCAACCTGTGTTGCAACAACTGCGAAGCCTCTTCCTTCTTCACCTGCTCTTGCAGCTTCAATCGAAGCGTTAAGTGCAAGAAGGTTAGTGCTTGAAGCAATCTCATCAATTGTATTAATAATACTGCTGATATGCTTAGAATTCTCTGTGATAACTTCCATAGCGTGAACTATCTGCTGTACCTGATTATTACTTTCAATAATCTGGTCACCAACAGCTTTAGCCATTTCATTAGCCTTATTAGCATTATGTGCATTCATATCAACCTGATCAGCTACATTAGCAATTGTACTCTGTAATTCCTGTACTGAACTTGCCTGATCTGTTGCACCCTCAGTAATTGCCTGTGCACCATCTGAAAGCTGGCTTGCATTGGAAGCTACCATATCTGCAACACCATTAATCTCTGAAAGAGTTGATGAAAGATCTGTTATAACTTTTACTAAAGCAACTTCAATGTCCTTAAAGTCACCGATGTGTTCTACATTAGGTGATATATTAAAGTTACCACCTGCCATCTCTTTTAAACCTCGTGTTAAATCTTTAATTATTGCACTTAATCTTCCAGCCATATTATCAAACTTCTCAGCAAGCTGACCAATTTCATCATTATAATTCTTCTTAATATTAACCGAGAAATCTCCCATCGCAAGCTGGTCAGCTACCGCAACTACATCATCTATAGGCTTAATATACTTCTTAATAAGCTTATTGCTGATAACAATTATAATTACCAGAGTTATAAGAGAAATAACAATCATAAACACTACAAGAATAATCGTATTACGCTGAAGATCTGTCTTATTTAATGCACTTGCTGCCCACCAGGTCTGGTTAACAGCTTTAATAGGTGCATAGTATCTTTCAACCTTAGAACCATCATCCTTCTTAGTTGTTACACTGAAACTGCTTCCTGTATCAATGCCCTTCTGTATCTTGGCATATTCTTTAGCTGGTAAAACATCGCTTAACTTCCTGCCAACATATTCATCTGATTCGCTGTCATATACAAATGTACCATCACCCATAAGTACATCTACATACATTGTATTGTACTTATCGTCTGTTGAACGGAGTCCGCTGAATGTATCAACATTAATATCTACAAGAATTACACCCTGTGTCTTACCATGATATACAATTGGAAAAGAGGCACTTACCATATTGATGCCCTGATCCTTATATGGACTTGTAAAGCTGCTCTGCTGTGAAGCTGCTGCATTCTTGTAATAGTCCTTTGAACCATAGCTTGAATACTCACCATAGCTTTGTACCTTTCCACTCTGTGCATCTGATTCACTTACATAGATTGTATAATCTTTAATAGCAGGGTCAAAAGCATTAGGCTCAAAGAATACACCAACACCTGCAATGCCTTCACTAGATGTTACAGATGTATTGGCTACGCTGATCATAAACTGCTCAATCTCTTTGTTCATCTTCTGTAACTGTACATCATATACTTCACTCTTAACTGTCTCTCCAGTATATCCGGTCTTAGCATAATCATCATAACGTTCCGTAATATAATTCTGAAGAATATTAGCAACATCTGAGGCTCTATCAAGTACCTCCTGTACTGATACACCATTCTGCTGTGCAATTCCATCAAACTCACCACTTATACTACTATTCATAAACTTAGCTGCAATTGTTGCACTAATTGCAATCATAACCGTAAGGCAGGCAACTAATAATATACCCACTGCTACTGAAATCTTATAGGTCAGTTGTTTATTTCTGAACCCCTCGACTGCAGCATTTTTCTCTGTGTGTTCCTTGCTCATATTATTCCTCCGTTCTTCTACACATTAAATATTCAATTGATCGTATCTTAAATATTTAAATATATATTATCACTATGTATTTACAATATCAATCCATTTATTAAGTTTCGCTAAAATTTGTTAAATATTGTTAAATTATCTTTAAAATCGCAGGTTAATAATCCCAAATTTATACATTTTGAAGCAACTTGAAACTTGAAACAAACACATAATTAAGAAACAAGCTGTAAGTATATGCCAATATTACGCAGACTTATTAATTAAATAAAATTGCGCTATATTAAGCATATACTTCCAGCTTTACATCATCTGTTATCAACCTTTTCAGGATTCATATCGTGCCATAAAAGTCTCTGCTTTGCCATATCCTCAAATGCAGTTCCTTCCTTGCCATAATTGCAATATGGGTCAATTGATATTCCTCCTCGTGGAGTGAACTTGCCCCACACTTCTATATATCTTGGCTGCATAAGCCTGATTAAATCCTTCATAATTATATTCACACAGTCCTCATGGAAATCACCATGATTTCTGAAACTAAACAGATATAATTTAAGTGACTTTGATTCAACCATAAGCTTATCAGGAATATATGATATATATATTGTTGCAAAATCAGGCTGGCCTGTTATAGGACAAAGACTTGTAAACTCAGGACAATTAAATTTTACAAAATAATCATTGTCCGGATGTTTGTTCTCAAATGTTTCAAGCACTCCTGGTGCATAATCCATACTATACTTCGTCTTATTGCCTAACTGCTTAAGCCCTTCATCTTCTCTAGACATATTAATCTCCATTCCAGCATATTGTTCTGTCCACATATTAATTCTTTGGTATATTAATCTACTTGTATAATATTCTTTTTGTATATCAATTCCCCAGTTTATTAATCTGCTTATGCACAATTACTTAATATACTTCTTAATTCTTTCTGTCATCTGCTCCTCGCCCATAATATGAACGATTGTCCAAAGGTCAGGTGTATTGGCACGTCCTGTAACTGCAATTCTTACAGCTTCAGCTATATCAGATACATTTCCCTTGAAATTCTCTGGATTAGCCTTGTAAGCCTTCATATCTGAAGCAAAGCCGTGCTCATCTGCTATCTCCTTAAGCTTGTTAAACCATACTGAATTATCATCATTATGGTCATACTTTGCAAGATAACTCTTTAGTATCTTACTTACCATATCTTCATCAAGCTTGAATTCGTCCATTTCCTCTGCTGACTCACCGTCAAAGAAATAAGATATAAGTTCAAATATCTGCTTTGCATACATTAAATCTTTTCTTCTTCTCTTAGCACCGACACCCATATAAAGGCGGAGAATTTGTAACATCTTTTCTCTATCGCCGAACCATTTCTCTACATTTTCTGGTTCATTCTCCTTAGCCCAGTCATAAAGGAAATCGTAAAGTTCTTCTTCTGAAAGCTTAGATAATTCATTCTTACATATATTATGAAGCTTATCCTTATCAAAGAGTGCACCTGACTGGTTCATCTTCTCTACTGAGAATGGGAACTCATTGATATCCTTGTCCGGGAACTTCTCGTGCCACTCTTCAAAGTTAGAATTAAGAAGCGTAAGAAGATATACCTTCATTGTATATGGATGGTATCCGTCCTTCCTATAATAATCAAGTGAAAGCTCTGGGTCTTTCCTCTTAGATAACTTTCTCTTGCCTCCTGTCTCCTCATCAAACTTCATAAGATGTGCTGTATGTGCGTAAGCCGGCATCTTAAAGCCCAATAAATGGAATAACTCATAATGTATAGGAGCTGATGCAAGCCACTCACCACCTCTTACAACTGTAGTTGTTCTCATAAGATGGTCATCAATTGCATGTGCAAAATGGTATGTTGGAATACCATCTTTCTTTAAAAGCACAATGTCGTGTATATTCTCTGGAAGCTTAATCTCTCCCTTGATTGCATCAACAAATGTAATCTCCTTATCAGGGCTTCCCTGTGAACGAAGTCTTAATACATATGGCTTACCAGCCTTAATATTAGCTTCTATCTCTTCATAAGAGAGGTTACGACAAGTCGCATATTCTCCATAATAACCTGTAAGAACCTTATCTTCTTCCTGCTTTGCCCTTACCTTGTCAAGTTCTTCCTCTGTACAAAAGCATGGGTAAGCAAGTCCTCTTTCTACAAGGCTCTTAGCATATGTATGATAAATTTCAACTCTCTGTCTCTGGAAATATGGTCCATAAGCATTTCTTGGGTCTGTATCATCAAAGCCAGCACCCTCATCAAATTCAATATCAAAATATCTTAATACATTAATAATTGTTTCTACTGCACCATCAACTTTTCTTTTCTCATCTGTATCTTCTATTCTAAGATAAAATACGCCACCATTTCTGTGTGCAATTCTCTCATCAGCAAGTGCACTATAGAGATTGCCCAGATGAATAAATCCTGTTGGACTTGGTGCCATACGTGTAACTTCTGCCTTATTAGGAAGCTTTCTATATGGGAATTTTTCTTCATAATATTCAGGAGTATTAACTACTTCCGGAAATAATAAATCTGCTAATTTCTGATTATCCATTTCATCCTCATTTCTGCGCATATTCTCATATAACTTCTATGTATTATATAATTATATACAATGCTATAATGCGCTTATACATTCACATATCATTACGGCAACAGCCAATATTATATATTACACATTTTTATGATATTTATCAACTTATGTTTGATATATATATTAATTTCATATCATTAAAACCTTTAATATAGCCATTAAAACATAACAATATGCTTATATGCATACTATATACTATGTATATATCGTCCATCAGGTATACTTAAAATACAGGCATTTAAATATTCACATAAAGCAACATAACTTGTTTAATTCAACAATATATTCTCTATCGCATATGCCACACCATCTTCATCATTGCTTTTAGTCACATAATCAGCAATGCTCTTTAAATGTTCTGTTGCATTACCCATAGCAACACCACAGCCTGCGAATTGTATCATATCAATATCATTATCCGCATCTCCAAATGCCGCAATATCTTCCCTGTCTATGCCAAGAAGTCCTGCAAGGTATTTCACTCCTGACCTCTTTCCAGCATCTTTATATGATATTTCTATAAGCTGTTTTACTGAGCTTGTAATATATATATCCTTGTCAGACTCATAAAGTTCATCAATAATCTTACGCTTTAAAATGTCATCATTAAGGACAACATCCATACAATCAAGTTCATTTCTATGCTCATTAATGAATTGTATAATATCCTCTTTTAATATTCTTGTGGAACGCACATATTGTATCGCATTTTCTGTTGCACCGTACTTTACAGGATTGTCAATATACTCCTTTGCCGCATATGCACACCCTCTTATAAATGCCTCATAAGTAACAGGGTACTGCTTACATACCGACAGTACATTATCAACGGACTGTGGTTTTAGTATATATGACTTAATACATTTTCTATCTGCAATCCTGTATACACTTGCACCATTGCTTGTTATTGCATACTCTATTCCCTGTACATTAAGCACTTCCTCTGGAAGAGTATCAAATGCCCTGCCGCTGGCAATACATACATGGACACCTCTTTTAATTGCCCCGCTTAAAGCTCTTTTGTTAGCCTCCGATAAGTGTCCGTCCGATGTAAGTGTCGTTCTGTCCAAATCCAGTGCAATAAGTTTAACCATATATCCTCCATTAACGCATAACATTAATCATTATACGATCTGCGTTATTTATAATGCTCATCAATAAGTATCCAATTCACATTTTACGCTTTACTGCCCCAGAAATCAACAGGTTCATACTCCTGTAATCTTGCAAGAAAACCAAGCTTGTCAAGCTTCTCCTGAATAATGTCCAGCGTGTCCTCATCAGGTGCTATCACTGTATGATAATGATACCCTGATGTAACATTCATTAACAGATTAGACTTTCCATTTCCAATCTCTGCCATATAATCTTTAATATCACGCCTTGAGTGCAGATTAAGATCTGCCTTAATAACTCCGTATACTTTGTGATATACGAACACATCTTTAACCCAGCCACCCATATCAACAATACTGTTAAGCTCTGCTTCTACATCTGCTTCTGTATGAACGACCTTAAATATTCTTGTATGTTCATTCTTCTTACGGATAACATATCCCCTGTTAGTTGATGATATTTCATTATCAGAAGCTCTTATAAGTGCTATATCCTGAACAATTACCTGTCTGCTCACATTAAGCATACTGGCAAGTGCAACTCCCGAAACAGGCTTACTACTACTATTAAGAATATCTATTATTTTTTCACGTCTTTGCTCTCCGTTCATACTATCTCTCCATTTTCATCTATTCAATTGGGTGAAGATTTTTTAATGATATATCCATAATCGGTGCTGAATGTGTAAGTGCTCCGCTTGATACATAATCAACAGAAAGTCCTGATAACTTTTCAAGGTTCTCTTTGGTAATATTACCAGATATTTCAACCTCTGCCCTGCCGTCAATTATATCAAGAGCTTCTTTCATAGTATCGTGTGACATATTATCAAGCATAATTATATCTGCTCCGGCTTCAACAGCCTCACGGACCATATCAAGATTCTCAACCTCAATTTCTATTTTTCTTACAAATGGTGCATATTCCTTTGCCATTTTAACAGCCTTAGCTACTCCGCCAGCCGCTCCTATATGATTATCCTTTAGAAGCACACCATCTGTAAGATTGTATCTGTGGTTATTGCCACCACCAACTCTTACCGCATACTTCTCAAACAATCTGTTATTAGGTGTTGTCTTTCTTGTATCCAGAAGCTTAATACCTGTTCCTACAAGACACTGGGCAACTTCATTAGTATATGTAGCAATTCCACTCATTCTCTGTAAGTAATTAAGTGCTGTTCTCTCCCCACATAATAACACTTTTATGTCACCTGTTACAACTGCAAGAAGCTCTCCCTTAGTAACTTTATCTCCATCTTTTACTTTTAAATCAACAACTGTATTCTCATCAAGAAGTGTGAATACCCTTGCAAATATCGGAAGTCCGCATATGATTCCATCCTGCTTACATATAAGCTGTACCTCGCCCTTCTTAGGTTCTGGCATAACACTGTTAGTCGACACATCTTCACTTGTTATATCTTCCTTTAACGCACTGATTATTAATGGATCTGCATTTAATTTTAAAGTAACATTATCAAACATATTTATTCTCCTGATTATACCATATTTTTGCGTTGTTCTTCCACGCATCCGAAGTTTCGAAGAAACTTCTAAGTGACTACGAAGTAGTCATAT